>Ga0265340_10000007_pt1 | contig 126609 bp, 141 predicted proteins | sample 4CB225metaG_FD_202082 | JGI IMG/M metagenome (GOLD analysis project Ga0265340, IMG submission 202082) | Rhizosphere microbial communities from Carex aquatilis grown in University of Washington, Seatle, WA, United States - 4-CB2-25 metaG | ecosystem: Host-associated > Plants > Roots >...
CCCTTTGGCGCGCCAAGGTCTACTGCATAGTGGTCGTGAAGTCCTTGAGTTTCACGACAAGAGCCATCCGCATAGCAACTGCTAGGCAACGGATTTATAAAATAACCCGCATCATTCTTAATAGAAGGATTGTTTGCATAATAATCTTTATCTTCCGCTATTTTTTTCTGCAGGTCGGCAACCGGTTTATCACTGCCTTCATCCAACATTTGGGCGCCTGGAAGCATAATCTGGTCGCCCACCGCTACTTGACTATCCGCAATATTATTATATTGAATAATATCATTAACGTCGGTATTATAACGCTTCGCGATGCTCCCTATTGTATCTCCCTTTTTAACAGTATATTCAACCCCGGAAACAGGCGGAATTAAAAGCACATCGCCTTCTTTAAGTTTATCACTCTTTTTTAAACCATTTTCTGTGAGGATGGTATCTCCAGAAACACTATACATTTTAGCTATGTCTGAAATGGAATCGCCCTTTCTTACCACATAAACACTTATTTGGTCAGAAGAGTCTCCGGAATCGTCCTCTCCGGGAACAATCACGTGATTGGCTGCCGGAAGAAGGGCATTATCCGAAGTGTTAACATTTACCTCTGAATCAATATTGTCGCTATCACTCTTGTCTTGCAAAACCGAAGTGGGGGAGACCGTTGCTTGAAGGGCCGTAGCAGTTTGGGTGGTGGAATCTGGTGCCGTATCCGCAGAAGCTGTGGTACCAAAGATTGAAGAAAGCAAACTGGCCTTTGCGCTTAAAGGCACAAAAAAGGTCCCAAACAATAGGGAAAAGGCCAGAATAGAGCTGAGTATTTTAAATTGAGGTTTTATAAAACAAACTAATTATCGCAAGATTTCCTTTTCGGCCCTTTAAATATAAGGGTAGAATCACAGGACGACCTAAATTGTGCTGCAAACTAAGGTTCTTACGATGGTTACTATCATTCCTATTCATTCGGTCAACTTGTTCCATACTCCTGTCCAGTAACACTTAAAGGGTAACCCAATCTATAGCGCAAGTCAATTGGGGTGTGGATAACTCCGACGCTCATTATATGAGGTCGGAGCCCGACCTTGCGTCGGGCTGAGGCCCAATTTTATTTGACAAAACTGCATAAAATGATGTATAATAAAGACACAATTGGGTAATAAAATTAGGAGTTAAAAGCTAATAATTATATAATAAAAAAACGTTATGACACCAGAAAGTAACCCAAACTCGGAAGATTCTTATGAAAGAATAAAGCAGGATGCTATGAAAATAGTGGGTAATCATAATGCCTTTAAAGATTTAGTAAATTCTAAATATCCACAAGACGTACTTATACTGACAAACAGGGTACTTGATTTAGCGGAGAAAGAACCTAACGGCTTCTTCGGAAAAAGGAAACCAGAAATTCTAGCATTAGAAAAAAGAGCCAAAGAAGTTGCAAGCCGGGAAATTCAGAAACAAATAGATGAAAGAGGGAGGAAAGAAGAAACGCCTAAAATAAAAGGGTTTCTTTATCCGCATATTGAAGAAAAAACAGAAGAATCAAAACTGGAAAGAAAATTCGATACTAAGTTGGTAGTAGAAGAAATAAATAAAAAAATAGCCGAAGAAGAAGCAAAAAATGGCGTTCCGTTTTCGCCTGAACAGAAAAATGCGCTTGCATTGGGAATATTTTTGAAAGCAAAAGAAGACTTTCAAAAAGAAACCATTGAATCTTCTGGCAAATTGAAGCGCGCTTATCTAAAAACTGAAAAGTGGTGGTCCGAAGACCTTGAAAAAACAGACTGGAAAAAAGCGATGAAAACGGCTATGAGTGCGGCTCTTATTGGCGCCAGCGTGATAGTTGGAAGCAGTTTGTTGGGTACGCCGCCATCGATGTTTGGAGTCGCATACAGATTGACAACTAGAATTGCAGGCGCCACAGGTCTAAGCATGGCGGCAACTGCAGGTTTACCAGAAAAAACCGTTAATTATTTTAAAAAGAAGTTTGGAAAAGAAAAAGGTGAAGATAAAAAAGGAAAAGAAGGTACGGCAAACGCTGAAGAAGAAAAAGAAAGTTTGTTAAAAAAAATATTTACTTTACAAAATGCCGCAATGGTTGGAAGTGTTGGCTTGTCATTTGCTCTAAGCGGGGGAACAGTTGCAGGTATTGCCGCTACTGGCATAGCTGTAAGGAAGTTATCCGGCTATATTTTGGATAAGAAAATAAAGGCCAGAGAGCAAGAAATGAAAGATTTATCAGGCAGAATCAAGGATGATTATAATCCAGAAATTTTGGCAAATAATTTAGGTAAAATCGGTGAAGACTACGAACAAATGGTCAAAAGTCTTAAATGGTTAAAGAGAACTAAAGGGATTATAAACGGAGCTGCAACTATAGGCGCTGGTATAGCCACCATGACAGTATTAACCCACAATGCCGAAATTAAAGCAGAAGCAAATCATGAAACACAACTTAAGCATGATACAGAATTAAAACACGAAGCTGAAATTAAACATCAGGAAGAGTTAAAAGCTAAGATAACAGAGCAAATAAAAATAAAAGACGCGACAGTGCATCAAGGACAGGGTATAACACAAGCATTTGCTACACAAATGAGAGCAAATCCTGAATTGGCTCATAAGTTAGGATTTACCGGAGACCTTGATAATCCGAAAGATATGGCCCATTTCACTCGCGAACTTGCCATAAAGACAGGGTTTATGGATAAGGGAGGACACGAAGTGAGAGTGGCGCAGGTGGACAAAGTGGCTTTTGAACTTAAAATGGAAAATGGGCATGCTGTTGTCGAAGAAAAAACTGTGGGAGGAGAAACACTTGGGATACATCATGAAGGAGATAAGTTTGGAGAAGAAATAAATAAATATGAATACAGGCACGAAAATAATCGTGGGTTAAACAGCGCGGAAACAAAAATTCATAATGAAACATCGGCTGGGCAAACACCTAAAGAAAGTGATTTAAAAATCGTCCCACCACATGACATTTTACATAATGAAACGTCGCATTCAGAAGGTGAACATCAAGATATATCGGATGTTAAACACAGTGTGACTACAGAGAAGACTACTGGCGGTACCACTACGCGCGAATTTACATCCGGAACGGTTAAAATGACACCGGAAATCCAGGATCAGATTCACGCTTTATCCAGACACTTGGAAGCAAAAGATATTGATGCCCAAACTTTTCATGAAGAATTAGTGAGAATGAACGGAGGAAGACCTCTTAGTCAAAGCGATGAGCTTTTAGCTAAAAGTATTATCGGTAGTCCAAACGTGGCTTTGGCAGGAAGTAAACTTGAAATGTTGGTTCAACAGATGATGTTGGAAAAACAAGTTGGCCATAATGTTGCTGGACAAGTTCTTGAAAATCCAACAGTTATAGAACCTTTTAGTAATAATCCATTTGGTCTTTCAAAAGAACTTTTGACACAAGTAAAAGATACACACACAAACACCATTAACCATTTAATACATACAGATTCCTCAAATAATTCAGATATGACGAAAATCATTCAAACGGGCAGCGCCATGGAAATGATGCAGCAGGACCCGGACGTGGGAGATGTTTATCGCCCGTTATGGGGATATGAACATAAACTTCACGAACTTACAGGGCTTGAACCAAGAGGTGAAACTTTGTTGCAAAAGGCGGAAACAAATGAAGAATTTATATATAGAGCTGAAATGAAAGCGGCTGAAATGGGCATATTGGATAAAGTAAAATTACACAATATGGAAGTTTTGAATCATGTAGAAAATGCTAGAGCAGATCAACAGCCACTCGTACATGAAGATGAAATATCAAAAAAGATATACATTCCAGTTACCGAGGGACATAAAAATATGTATCTTAATGATATAAATGTTAAATTTACATACAACAAAGATGGATCACTTGATCACTATTATATGAATTCACAATCACTTGGTAGTGGAGAAGAAATTCTAAAAAATAACATAACTGATATTACTATGAAGTATAACAATGAGCATCTTAATGAATCTGACCCACTCGGTGGATATAAATATAGGGAAAATGTAGTGGCAGAAGCAAGCAGTATTCTTGACAGAATACGAGTTTACGAACATCTTAAAGGCAATCCTGAATATCTTAGAGAGAGCGAACTTATAAAAAATCATGCCATGAAACAGCTTAATGATATATCTAAATTTGGTGTCATAGATAACGACAAACTTCCGGAAGAATTCAGATCCTACGACGCACTAGGAGAAGTGAAACCACATGATACAGATATCATCACCCATACAAATGCTCCTCTACATTCAAACCAGCCAGTTGCACCACTTGAAGAACACAAAGAAGTTCCCGCAGAAAAACAAGGAGAAGTAAAAGTCCAACATGAAAATAAACCAGAGGTGGAAAGAGAGAAGACTCTTCAAAAAGAAGTTGAAGAAAAAAAAGCGGAAATGAAAGCTAAATTGGATGAGAATAAGCACTTGAAAGAAGAAGCGGAAAAGTTGAAAGGAGAACATAAAGACCTTTCAAAAAAGATAGAACAGGCAAAAGCAAAAGTAAAAAATCTAACCGGTGAGAAGGAAAAGGGGGTGGAAAAAAATAATTTAAATGATAAAAAAGCAGAAGTAAAAGCTAAGTCAGCCGAGATAGAAAACAAAAAAGAAGAAATAAAAGCCAAATCCAAGGAGATAGAAAAGGTAAAAACAGAAATGCAAGAGAGATTAAAAAAGGCTAAGGAGGAATATGATGCCACGATGGCAAAGATAGAAAGGGATAATCTAGCCAGACATGCTAATGCAAACGCAAATGTTGAAAATTAGAATTATTATTAACAACTTGGACATCGGATGTCCAAATGAATAAAAAGAATATGGATATAAATACACAAACAGCGCAGAGCGAGATTCGTAAAAATATTATAACTTTGTTTGAGATAGATAAATTACCGGAAGACAAACAAGAAGAGAGCATATCCCGCATTGGTAAAATAATTTTTCAGTCCGTCTTGATAAGAGTTTTGCCTGTCTTAAAGGATGAAGAACTAGCTCAATATGAAAAATTAGTTGAAGATGGCGTTGGGCCGGATGTTTTGCTTGATTTTTTCTTTGAAAAGATTCCTTCTTTTTTGCAAATTGTGGCTGAAGAGGCAGAAAATTTCAGAAAAGAATCGGCTGAAATACTAAAACAAATAAAATAAATTTTTGTGCTATATTTGACGGATGGAAGAACATCTCAAAGGTCTCAATGACAAACAAAGGGAAGCGGCAACCTATATGGAAGGTCCGCTTTTAATCGTTGCTGGAGCAGGGGCCGGGAAAACCAAGACAATAACGCACAGAATCTTAAATTTGATAAAAAACGGGGTGAGCCCTGAGAAAATTTTGGCTGTGACATTCACTAATAAGGCAGCTAAGGAGATGCAAGAAAGAGTTACTTCAGCAATAAAAAATAATTTCGTTGGTAATGCTTTTTCTCAGGTCCTCGGTTCCCCGGGTCCCTATCCCGGCCAGACCGTTCTAAAAAGCATTACCAACGAAATTGTCAGTAAACCTTTCATATCCACTTTCCACTCCTTGGGAGTCTATATAATAAAAGAAAATGCCAGAATTTTGGGATTAACCAGACATTTCACTATTCTAGACGAGTCGGATTCCACGACACTGATAAAAGAAGCGATAAAAGAAATAGGCCTGGACCCCAAGCAATACGACCCAAAAAGAATAGGCAATATAATCAGCCGAGAAAAGGGAAAATTCACAAATCTTGCGGACTATGAACAAAAAGCCAATGATTATTTAAGTAAAATAGTGGCGCAAGTTTGGAATTTATATGAAAAGAAAAAAACAAAAGAAAATTCTCTGGACTTTGATGATTTGCTTTTAAAAGCGACAAAATTGTTGAAAGAAAACGAAATAATCAGAAAAATTTATCAGGAAAAATGGGATTATATCCATATTGACGAATATCAAGACACGAATGAAGTGCAGTATCTGATGTCGCGTTTACTTTCCGAAAATAACAAAAACATCTGTGTGGTGGGGGATGCGGACCAAAATATTTATTCCTGGCGCGGGGCAAATTTGAAAAATATTCTGAATTTTGAAAAAGATTATCCGAATGCGAAAATAGTCCTGCTTGAAGAGAACTATCGGTCTACTCAAAATATACTGGAGGCGGCAAATGAAGTAATAAAAAAGAACAAATATAGGCCGGATAAAAATTTATTTACTAAAAATAAAATCGGGGAGAAAATCGGCTTTTATGAAGCGCTGGATGAAAACGACGAAGCGGATTTCGTGGCAACAAAAGTTTTAGAAATTATGGACCAAGAGAACCCTTCCAATTTTTCGTCCCTGCGCCCTTCCCGGAGTACCGGGTGGGACCCTCGGGAAACTCAAAATCGAAAGGGTTCTCATGGTCTAGATAAATTTACGGATGTGCTTTGGGAGGGTGTCTCGCAAGCCGACGGGCTGAGAGGCAGCGCTCCGCGAGCACGCGGAGACAGCGACCCTACCAAAGCGGTATCCGTGAATTTGTCAGAAATAGCAGTTTTGTACCGGGCAAATTTTCAATCCCGAGCTCTGGAAGAAGCGATGCTCCGATACAACATCCCATATCAGGTTCTGGGCGTTAAATTTTTTGAAAGAAAAGAAATTAAAGACACTTTGGCATATCTGCGCGCGGCATTGAACAGAGAAAGTCTCTCCGATATAAAAAGAATAATAAATTTCCCGGCAAGAGGCATAGGAAAAGTGACCTTGGCAAAAATTTTTGCAAAGGACACAGAAAATCTGCCGATAAAAGTGCAAATAAAAATTGATAATTTTTACAAGATACTGGAAGATATAAAAGAAAAAATAGAAACAGAAAAAGCATCCGACGTGATAAAATTTACGGTAAAAAAATCCGGCATTGAAACAGAACTCAAAGAGGGAACCGATGAAGAAATAGAAAGGCTTGAAAACATAAAAGAGCTAGCAACTTTGGCCTTAAAATATGATAATTTAAAGGATGGAATGGGAGTAGAAAAGCTTCTGGAAGATGCCTCATTGGCCTCGGACCAGGATTCATTGATTGAAAGAGGGGAGAAAAAAGAGGTAGCAGACGCGGTAAAATTAATGACTGTGCATGCTTCAAAAGGGCTTGAATTCAAATATGTTTTTATCACCGGATTGGAAGACGGACTTTTCCCGCACCAAAGAGACGGCGAAATAAAAAATGCCGAAGATAAAGAAGAGGAACGCAGACTTTTTTACGTGGCGCTTACCCGCGCAAAAGAAAAATTATTTTTATCTTTCGCAAACTTTCGCACTATTTTCGGCTCGCGTCAGATAAACACGCCGTCGGAATTCATCGCCGACATACCGGCTTATATAATGGAAAAAGAAGGGGAGAAAGGCGGAATAAAAACAATTTATATATGATACACAAAGCAAAAAAATCATTGGGGCAAAATTTTTTGAAGTCGGTACCGGCTTTGAATAAAATAGTGGAAACGGGCGAAATTTCCAGTACGGATACTATTTTGGAAATAGGACCCGGGAAAGGAGCTCTGACAGAAAAACTTTTAGAAAAGGCCGGACGTGTAATTGCTATTGAAAAAGATTATGAACTTTTTGAATTGCTAAAAATTAAATTTAAAAAAGAAATTGAAACACGTACTCTCATACTAGTATGCGAGGATATATTAAATTTTGATGTACAACAAAACATTTCTGGGCAGAACTATAAAATAATTGCCAATATCCCCTATAACATAACCGGCGCGATATTAAAAAAATTTCTAACGGAAAAAAATCAACCGGAAAGAATGATATTGATGGTCCAAAATGAGGTTGCCAAAAGAATCGTTGCGCAGGATGGTAAAGAGAGCATTCTTTCAATATCAGTAAAAGCATACGGAAACCCAAAGATAATTATGAAGGTCCCAGCTCGCTATTTTTCACCCGAACCGAACGTGGATTCGGCGGTAATTGCCATAAAAAACATCTCCAGAAAAATTTTTATTGAAAATAACATAGATGAAGATAATTTTTGGAAAATAATCCGCGCCGGGTTTGCTCATAAGCGTAAAAAACTCTCTTCAAACCTGAAAAAGATAGACCCTCTCTTGATCTCCCCCTTGGCAGGGGAAGAAAATATCCCCATGACAAGGGGGGTTAGGGGGGTTATAGATTTAGGAAACAAAAGAGCGGAGGAACTAACGCTAATAGAATGGATTAACCTTGCTAAAGCCATAACCCCTCCTGGCCTCCCCTTGTCAAGGGAGGAAAAGATTCAGTAGTCCCCCTGATAAGGGGGACTTAGGGGGTTAAAAGCTAGCATCTAGTTTTTTTTGTTGCTATAATAAGAGTGTGAAAAAAGGCATTATTTTTATTTTGCTAACTGTTTTTCTGGTATTTGCCAGTTTCAGGATAGTTTTTGCTTCTTCTTTTTCCTTAGGAGGATACTTTGGTGGAAGAATACTTCACACAAAAGCTCAAGAAATAATAAATTGGGAAGCTATGGGCTATGTTTGTTCTGTGCCTGGCACTACAATTGCAGTTTTACCAGTTGGTTCAGTTAATGGTATTCCGACTAGTTATTTTATACCATCTTATATAACATCAAAAACCAGAACTACACCTATGGCTGGTCAATACATTTTAGGAAAATACTCTGGCACGATAACAATAAGTTGCACTTATCCATCAAGCCCTCCAATTACAATAACTGTTACTCCGTTAAGTATAATTACCTTGTTTGGGACTTCAAGATTTTAAATAAATAAAAAATGAATTTTAATTTCATAAAAAACAAAAAGTACTCAAAATATATGCCCAGCAAGAAGTTTATGATAATAACAGCTATTATCCTTGTTCTAGCGGCAATTATTTTTGTAGTATTTTTTATGTCCTCCAGAGGAGAAAGTTTTACTACGGGAAATAAAAAAAATAATGCCGTTCTCACGGTGCAAAATCCGACTGTCGCCGACTTGGTAGAGAAAGACACCGATGGTGACGGAGTGCCTGATTGGGAAGAAGCTCTGTGGGGCACAGACCCGAATAAAAAAATCACTTTCGGTAATACACCTGATGCCACTTACATAGAGAATAAAAAGAAAGAACTGAATATAGAGCAGGGTGTGAGCGCCAGCGCGCAGAATCTGACGGAAACAGAAAAATTTGCCAGAGAATTTTTTAGTAGTTACACCGCTATGAAATCTTCCGGTCAGGTAGACAGTACAACTATTAATAATTTTTCCAATTCCTTGGGACAAAATATAGTGAATCCAAATTTAATCGACCGTTATACGGAAACGGACGTGAAAATAAATACGACTGACGATTCTGCTTCAAGGCAAAAATATTATCAGGATGTGCAGGCATTATTTAAAAGCTACCAATCAAACGGAATAGGGGACGAATTGGACATTGTGAGCCAGGGACTTAACGCAAATTCCGCAAGTGGAACAACAAATAATGCCATAGGGAACAATAAATTGGCTGTGATAGCAGGCGCATACCAGGATTTCGCCCAAAAAATAATGGAAATGAGTGTACCACAAAGTCTGGCGGATTATCATTTGCGAATAGCAAACAGTTCCAACAATACCGGCATAAGCGTGGCAAATATGGAGAAAATAGTGAACGACCCCATCGTCGGACTCTCCGGACTTTCTCAATATCAGAAATACAGCGATGATTTGGTGCAGGCAGTGTCAGATTTAGAGACTGCTTTATCATCCCGTTAGAAATTATAAGGTTAATTATGTTATGATTATTGTATAGAAAACTATTATGATGTTAAATCTCACAAAGAAAATAATAGAACGAAAAAACAAAGTTTTTTCTATTTCTAACGGGACAATAATTTCGTTCATACTAATCGTAAGCACATTATCAATGCCTTTCGCTTTTATGCCCCAAAAGGCCAACGCTCAAAGCATCGGCGGGTACGCCAGCGGACTTGTTCCAGCCATTGCTGCATTGCCACAATGTGGTGCTGGAAAATTGATAAATAGTGGAATAAAAAGCTTGTTTAGCGGGATTGGAAGTTTATTTAGCAGCAGTTCCGGTTCAGAAGACCCGCTTGCTGATGCTAACAGTGAGATAGACAAAGCAGTGCAGACTAAAACAGACCAACTAGAATCAACGGCAAGTTCATTAGTGGATGAAGCCAATGCTGTCAGGGTTTCCATACAAGGAACGCAAGCAGCAGGAGAAATAAGTGATATCAATGCAAATACTAAAGCAACCAGGGCAGCTACCGAATCTCTAAACGATAATTCCACTTGTATCCAAAGCATAGGGCGACTGATTATAAAAATGCTTTTGCAAAAATTAACCGTCAGCACTATAGCTTGGATAAACAGCGGTTTCAACGGACAGCCCGCTTTCATTCAAGACCCAAGCAAATTTTTCGGAGATATAGCCAAAAATGAAATACTGCAATTCGGCGCGGAAATAAAAGACCCGGCTTTGTTCCCATTCGGCAAAGTTTGGCTGCAAAATACAGCCGCGGCATTCAACAGCAAGTTCGCAGATAACGCTAAATATTCTTTGGATAAACTTATTCAAGATACCAATCCGGCATATTCCGGCTTAACCTTCCAGCAAGATTTCAGCCAAGGAGGATGGAACGCTTGGACAGCTATGACCCAGTCGCCGGCCAATAATCCTCTCGGCTTTCAACTAATGGCCGACAACGAACTGCAAAAAAGATTGGCGGGGACGACAGAATCAACGGCGCAATATACGCACGAAGCCCTGCAAGCGGCAAACGGATTTTTGGGCGACCAGCGTTGTGCTGACCCAGTAGGTCTTACAAAACAGCAAAACGACGCAGCTTTAGTGGCAGGTAAAAAAGACGCAAATGGAAACATAATAGGTATATGTAAGGAATGGCAATACGTCACCCCGGGGGCATTGGTAGCTAATGCCGCGACAACTGCAATGGGTTACCAAAACAACGCTTACCTAAATGTGCAGGACTTAAACGACGCCGTGGCAGCGGTAACGGACGCTCTTTTAAGTCATTTTTCTTCCAACATTATGGCAAATGGTTTTGCTAATGTCAGCAACCAAGGAGCCGACGGTTCTTTGGTTCTTGACACAAGTAGCGGTACAAATACACCATACACAAGCCAGACAGAACAAGATTTCACCCCGGACCAGCTCACAAGTTCCTGGCTTTCTTCAAATCCGGATTTCAATATCCGCACCGACCTTACTCAAGCTCTGATAGATGAACAACGAACTTACTCCGACAAACTTGCGGAACAAGACAAGGAATTACTTTCAACAACTGATGGAGGCGCTTATAATGTAAATGGCGGCGATTATAAATTTAATGATGCGGCAGGAACAGTTGTTCCGGTATCCAATGCTTATGGACTCATACCCGTTATTGACCAACTTGATTATTGTATTCCAGGACCGCATCCCGGCTGGGAAGCCGATTCTCAAAAAGCGTTGGACGCGGCAACAAGTACAGTTTTACCGGAAACTCAAGACAGTCTGAGAGATAAAGATATGGGAGCTGTCATTGGTATGGCTCAATCAATACTTCCTTTAGCCGGCGCGGCAGTGGGCGCGACAGTTATCGCCGGATGGCTTGTTGGCGCGGGAATAGGCGCAACATTGGGTTCAGCTGTTCCTGTAGTTGGAACAATAATCGGCGCAATAGTTGGGGTGCTTGTAGGTTATGTAGTTAGTCAGTTTAGTGGTAGTGATGATGGACTCAACGTTAGAACATATTATGCTTTCATTATTGAAGACTTCACTGGTTATTTACCTGCTTATGATAAAGACAATGACCTCTACACACTCAACTTATCCAGCAAGGCGGGAGCCGTGGGGGTTTTAAATACTATATTAAGCAGATATGCTCAAATTATTGATAAGATATATTATTCAGACCCAGAAATATTACCCCCAATCGCTCAAGAAGCGGCCCAAGACTATAGTCAACTATCGGGCTACGGCGCGATGATAAAAAATAATCAGGATAAAATAGAATCGCTAAAGAGCACTATAGACATATTGGGAACTATAAAAGATGCGGTTGATAAATTGAATAGTCAGCTTAGCTCAGAACAGATAACGAACGATGATTATGAAAATCAATTAAAACCTCAGATAGCGGCATTTGGAAGATTATCCGAAAGTATGGTTAATGGAGACGACATAGCCAGTGCAGACAATTTATTAAAACAAATCGTTGATAAAAAAAATTACATATACAACAACCTGCTAAAAGGACCCTATGGCTGCGAGGCATTTCTTCAAGACCCAGCCAATATAAAAAAGTTCCCGTCCGCAGGGCCGGGTGTGGTGGAAACAGATTGGAGCGCTTATGATGTCACTTCCGTTAAGAGGATGACCTATCCGTTCCCGATTCTTTATGATTACAACAGTATAGCTAAGGGAGCGAATATACCAGACCCATTGAACAGCGGATATGTAAACACAATGCCCAACATGAGTACGACGGACACAGGTGGTGGCCCGGGTTTTCTTAGCTTTATACATTTTTCAACAGAAAATGATGGCGGAAATAGGAGAGGTTCGGAAAGATTACCGATACACGATTTAGTTCCGCAAAAAAGCAGTGGAGAAATGAGATTCGTACCGCTTGGACAACCCGGAGGACCGTTTGAAACCATAATCGGTATTTATTAAAAAAATGGAAAAAATACATACACATAAAAAACTTTTGATAATATTTGTCTTCATAATCGGAATATCATTCGCGCATAATGCTTTTTCCCAATCTGCAACAGATGTGACAAAACAACATTTCACATCTAACGGCACATTCACTGTACCCACAGGTGTATCAGCAGTTTGGGTTGCTCTAAGTGGCGGGGGTGGAGGAGGCGGGGGATGTGCTAATGGTTGTAATACAGGCGGTGGAAATGGCGGCGCGGGAGGGACTAATGTAGAAATTGTGTATGTTAAACCAGGAGATGTTCTTGAAGTTGTTGTAGGAAAAGGCGGAGACGGAGGCGGAGCAAATGCAACAGGTAATGGAACCGGAGGGGGCGGAGGCGGAGGCGGAGCTTCGGCAGTTTATTCTCTTGGCGGTTCATCAAATTTTAAAATAATTGCCGGAGGGGGCGGAGGCGGAGGGGGGGCTCATAATGCAGATAATACCGATGATAATAGGTATGGTGTAGGAGGCGCTGGTGGCACTAATGGCGGAGGAGGGGGCGGAGGAGGGGGATATGGCGATGGTGTGGGAGGTGATGTCGGAGGGAATGGTGGTTATGGAGGGTTTCCAGGTGGCGGAGGGGGCGGGGCCGGAATAAAAAAAGCCACAGGAGGAAGTGGTGGGGCCACATCAGGTATTATTTCCGCAGGAGGAAGTGGCATCCCTAATCAAGGAGGTTATGGAGGTGGGGGAGCTCCCGGAGGAGGCTTTCACGGTGACCCAAACACAAGGATGGGAGGAAACGGCGGGGAATTCAGTACTGGTTTCGGTTTCCAAAATGATAGTAGTATAACGGCTCAAAGTAGTCGCGGCGGCGCAGGGGCTCTTCATGATGACAATGGCTATCGTTACGACAATGGAAGCGGTTGTGGTTACAAGTCAAGTTGTTACGGCAGTGATGGTATCGTGGATATTTATTACTCGCCTGCCAGCGCTTGTCCGAACTTGGGAGAGACTCGCAATATTTTTACCCATTTGTGTTTCAGCACAGCTTCTCCTTTTTCCTGCTTGAATGGAAAAGTTTATAACCCGACGAGCAATAGTTGCACCACCCCGATTTATGTAGGCACCGATGACGCCGATGGCATCACTCAAACTTCCGCAGTTCTGCGAGGAGAAGGAGGCATAAATCAAAACCTTCTGTCGGGATGCACTTCATCGGCAGGCTATAGTACAACGACTGGCGAAGTATGCAGCAGTGAGGGCGATGCCTCCGCCCTGACATCAAAGATGACCGCATATTTCAGGTATTCACAGGCAGCTATATCGCCGATTTTTTGCAATGACATTTACGGCACGAATATGTTATCAACAAAAGATATAAATCTGGGAACCGCAAGCTCGGCATCTTTCTACCAGCGTATAACCAACCTGATTCCGGACACGACATATTATTATTGCGCCATAATTTCAAATGGAGAAAGCATAGCTTACGGAGGAACTAGCACAGTAAAAAGTTTCCGTACCAGTCCTCTTGATACTACGATACAAACAAAAAATGTTACAAATATAACTTCAACGTCTGTTGTTTTAAACGGTTCCTACAGTTCTGTGAAAGATGTCACAACTTATTTTAGATATGAAGAAAATATATCAGAATCATGCAGTTATATCCTATCAAAAGGTGGAACATGCCCTTCTTGGCAAAAAGTCGGTGAACAAGCCCATTTGATTGGCAATTCCAGCAACCTGAATGGAAATATAAACTTTACTCTTACCGGATTAAAACCATCCACAAATTATGTATTTATGGCTATGGCGGATGATTCCAAAATATTTACCGGCTCTACTTTAAATTTTACAACCAGTTCAAGTGATAATAACGGGGAAGGAGGTGTTACTTGCATATTCCCGGAAGTCCCAGATGCTTTTGGTAATTGTGCTAATCCTAACAGTAGCACTCTTTTCCCCATTGTCACCGTCACGGCTAGTCCTCCATCAATTTCTTCAGGAGGAACATCCACTATCAGTTGGACATCAACTAATGTTACAAGTTGCAACGCAAGTGTGCCTAGTTATCAATCAACCGATCATGGCCCAACAGGCCACTTCAGCACAGGACCACTCTCAAACAGCCAATCATATTCCGTACTTTGTACCGGTGCTAATGGAACGATAAGCGGCAACGTGTATGTGTATGTGACTACCATTGGCACTTTAGGAGGAAGCACTCTTTTCCCCATTGTCACCGTCACGGCTAGTCCTTCGTCAGTCTCATCAGGAGGAACATCCACGATAAGCTGGACATCAACTAATACAACATCTTGTGCAGAAAATGGGGTAAGTGCAGGAACATCGGGCTCATTTAGCACAGGTACACTGGGAAACAGCACATCATATTCTATAACTTGCACTGGAGTTAACGGAACAAACAGTGGCAGTGCGTATGTTTATGTTACTAATAGCAGTAGTGATGGTGGGGTTTGTACTAATTGTGCTGGTAACTCTAATTACCCATATAATCCAAATACTTCTACTCCGGGAAACAATAATGGGATAATAAATACAAATAACACAACGCCATTTACTTTGGGACAAACGGCTACTCCGCCTGTAGATGATGTCGTGCATTATCATGAAGGTATTGAAACAGTATTTGCCAGACAAATAGTGGGAGATACGGCATTTGCTACGATGTATGGCTATCAAGCAGGAACGGACTTGCAAACTTTCGCCGCGAATTTGGCAGACCAATTCGCGAAGGCATTCGGCTATGTCAGCCCTACCGGAAAAGAGATACGCGTCAGCCAGCCGGATGTGGCGGCTTACCAATTGGAACTTATCGGAAGCAAGTTGACCGTGTATGAGTACTATAATAATAAAATCGTGGATATCAGGAATGTGACGACTGTGTTTAAAAACGCCGCGGGTTATGAGTATTATTTCACAAAATAAATGAAAAAATATTTATCAAAAATTCTAATATCGGTGATTGTGCTAGCCATCTTTATGGCGCCTGTTTCAGCCGGTATAAAAATAAATGATAAACAACAACTGGCTGTGGGAGTGGAAGTGAGTGAAGCTAGGGCGCAGGAAGCGCAAGGTTTTTGTACAATTACACACACTATTGGAATTTTTGGAACAGATCGTGAAGATTATGTTACTAAAAGCCAATGTGAAGTAACCCCACTGCCATATGGAGTATCAAAAACAGTATTTACACCATATTCAAGTTCAAATCCAGCTCCGACTACCCCAACAGATAAAAGTAAAACGGTCTTGCCGATAGAAACTGAAAATAATTATAGTTTAAGCTGTGGTATCGGCTTTGGGCTAGCCTCTGGAAATTTAGGAGGCTGTCTAGCATCAATTCTTTATGTAATCTGGCAAGGGTCTGCATTGGTAGCTGAACTCGGTGGAAAGTTTCTAGATTTCTTTGTTTATTATGCCACCAATAGTTCTTCATACGGCAATGATTTTGTGAAACTAGCCTGGGGCGCGGTACGAGACATCGCAAATATATTCTTTATAATTGCCCTTCTTTATGTGGCAATTAAGACAATATTGGGGCTGAATGTCACAGACAATAAAAAATTAATTAGCGCGGTTATCATAGTGGCTTTAGTCATAAATTTCAGTTTATTTACCACAGAGTTAGTTATCGACGGTTCAAATATTCTGGCAAAAGTATTTTACAATAACATAACTTCAAAAACGCAAAACGCAGACGGAACTGTGCAAGATTCATTGGCTGGCTCCGGAGGAGAAAAATCTATCTCAGTCGGACTGGTTAGGGGATATAATCCGCAACTTATTATAGGTAAAACTGCTTATAATGCCAATGGTGGTGTAAGTATGTTCATTTTTACAACTATTGTACTTTTAGCCATTACTCTTTATACAGCCTATATATTCTTTTCGGTGGCCCTATTATTTGTGGCTAGAGTGGTTTCACTTTGGATATCTATGATATTCTCGCCCATTGCCTTTGTGTCTTACACCGTACCCTTTGATATACCAGGGTTCGGTCATAAGAAATGGTGGAGTGGTCTTATAGAAAATGCCCTGCTCGCTCCTTTATTTATATTCTTTTTGTACATAATAATATTATTTCTCGATTTTGGTAAAAATCTTACCTATACCGATAGTACCGACCCTTTGCAAAAAATAATGAGCGTGGTAATTCCTTTTGCCATTATATTTATTCTTTTAAGGGAAGCTAAGAAACTAGCAGTAGAATACTCCGGTGAACTTGGGGCTGGTATAACTAAAGCGGGAGCAGTAATTGGAGGACTTGCGCTTGGTGGGACAGCTTTAGGGGTTGCTGCAATAGGAAGAGGAACTGTTGGGGCATTTATGAAGGGAGCATCAACCGGAGATACAGCAGCAAATAGAATGCAAGGAGCTGATGCTAGAATAGCATTACACCAAGCAACACTAAATAACCCTAATTCAACTATAGTAGAAAGAACACATGCAAGTAGAGAAATAAGAAGAGAACAAAAGGATAAATTAAAAGGAAATATACAACAGGCAATTGGATTACAAGCCGCACAAACTTGGGTTGGAAAAAGACTAAATCAAGACCAACATAACATTGAACACGCAGCGCATGCAAGGCATGACCTTGATACAGCGGCAGGTGTTGTTGCTCCTGGTAAAAAATGGGATGAGTTGAACGGAGAGCAAAGAAGACTTGCTAGAACAAATATGGAAAGAGACCGTGAAAGAAGAGCTAGGGGTTGGGGAAATAGAACATGGGCAAACTTATCACCAGATGAGCAGAGAGCCATAGATGCAGATGTAAACCCACGGGTTGCAAGTGGTACAACACATGCCGATCAAACTATTATTCAAGAAGCCAGGGTAAAACAAGGTGTTGTTAGTAATATTGCCCAATCTACAGTTACTGGAAGTTATGATGCTAGAAATCTTTCCAAGGTTATAGCCAAAGAACAAAGTACCGGTTTTTCTAAGATTGCAGCTGGATTAACTGGTGCGCTGGCTATGGGCTTACGAAGTGGATTAAAAAGTACACTTAATGTAAATTATGGAGAAGGACAAGGAGGATTTATTAAAGACTTAGGACACACAATAACTGAAGCATTAAAAGGAGCTAAAATAAATGTTGATTTGTCTCATGTGGGAGAAGAGAAAAAGGAAGAACATAAAGGAGGGGGTGGCCATCATTAAAACATAAAATTATGGACCAGACACAAATACAACAAAAAATAGCTGAACATTATGCAAAATTACCATCAAAGGCACAAGATGTGTTTTCCAGCATGCAATGGCTAGAAATTCTAAAAGGAATTAGTACGAAATATAAATTGAACGATAAACAAATAGAAACACTCGGTACCGAAACAACCCTTGTTCTTCTGGGTATTATTGACTTGAACGATTATGAAAAAATCCTTACTCAAGAAATAAATTTGCCAAAATACTCTATGGATGAAATGTTGGTAAGTATAAACGATAGCATTCTAAATAACATACGCCCAGAATTAATGGAGGCATTCAAAAAAAATGACGAGGTGCCAGAAGAAGGTAATGAAAATGACGAAGAAGTAAATACAAAATTAGATGACCGTTTTTCAAAACTTACGGAAGAAACAAAAGATGCCATTGAAAAATCTGATTATCAAACAAAAATTTACGAAATTGGTCAAAAATATAATCTTACTGTTTATCAGATAGGAATACTGGGGGAGGCCGTAATAAATGTTATGTTAGGTATAACACTTCCAAATAAATTTGAGGAATCTCTAAAAAATTTAGAACTCCCAGGAGAAAAAATCACGGAAATTGTTAACGACATTAACGAAAAAGTATTCAAAAAAATCCGCGAGGAGCTTGTAAAAAATATTGGAATAAAAAAAGTAGAAGAAATAAAACAAGAACCCCCTATATCCCCCTTGTCAGGGGGAGGAGAAATGAGGACCTCCCTTGATAAGGGGAGGAAGGAGGGGGGGTTAGAAAACAAAATTGATTTATTTGCTGAAAAAGAACTTCCCGCGGGAAACATAGAGCAAAAACCCCCTGTATCCCCCTTGTCAGGGGGAGAAAAAAAGGGAACCTCCCTTGATAAGGGGAGGCAGGAGGGGTTAGAGAAAGAGGTACCTTCAATATTATCCCAGAAACTTTCCGGGGTTTTTAAAATCCCCACGGTTGAAACGGAACATACCCTTGCCAATATGACTAAAAACACCGGAGAAGAAAAGACAATGCCCAGAATAGACCCATACAGAATGCCTATTGAATAATTAGCAATTGTCAATTACGAATTACGAATTAAAAAAATTGAAAGAAAACATTATACAACAAAAAAGTTACACGTTCGCAATAAAAATTATTGAATTATATAAATACTTAGTTGGAACAAAAAAGGAGTATATTTTATCCAAACAACTCTTGAGGAGTGGAACATCAGTCGGCGCAAACATAGAAGAAGCATTAGGAGGTCAATCGAAAAAAGATTTTATTTCAAAATTATCTGTAGCTTACAAAGAGGCACGAGAAACAAAATATTGGCTTTCCCTTTTAAGAGAGTCAAAATATATGACCCAAGAAGAACTTTCCACCGCTTTCAACGATTGTGAAGAAATATTAAAAATAATAGGTAAAATTCAGAAAACAATAAAAGAGGGTTCGTAATTTATAATTAATGCTTTATAATGTAGTAATAGGTCTAATTTATAATTCGTAATTGATAATTCGTAATTTATGCAGTTTAAGGTCCCACAATTTTTGGAAATAGAAGACAAAATTTTCGGCCCATTTACCTTTAGGGAGTTTGTTTACTTGGTAGGCGGAGCCGGTTTGTGCTACATAATATTCAAACTTTTGGGGCTCGTCTTGGGGGCTATACCAATACTAGCCATAGCCGGACTGTCGGCGGCCCTCACTTTTTACCGTCCAAACGGCAAGCCTTTTCTGAATATGATTGAGGCCGGAATAAAATACACTTTGCAAAGCAAACTTTATATTTGGAAAAGACATAAGATTAGGGTGGATGCCAAACAACAAGAAGAAAATAAAGCGGTGGCTTTGTTAAAAGAGGAAACAATGAATCAAAACGGGGTAAGGCTATCCGGAAGCAAGCTTCGGGATTTGGCTTGGAGTTTGGATGTGCTTGATTTAAAAAAGAGCGACGGCAATTCATAATTTTTATGGCAATAAACGCAAAAGCAACTCAAGAGTTCGTGCCAATCAAGGAAGTCCGTGATGGTATTGTCGTTTTGAAAGACGGAGGGCTCCGGGCTATTGTGCTTGCCAATTCAGTCAATTTGTCCTTAAAATCAAGCGATGAACAGCAGGCCACCATACTTCAATTCCAGAATTTTTTAAACACTTTAGATTTCTCCGTGCAAATATCAATTCAATCCAGAAAATTGGATATCAGACCTTATCTTGCGCTTCTAGAAGACAGAATGAAGGTACAAAACGAGCCGTTACTCAAACTGCAGACAAAAGAATACATAGAATTTATCAGAAACTTCACCGAAACGGTAAGCATAATGACGAAAAACTTTTTTGTGGTGGTGCCTTACACGCACATAAGTATAGGCCCCAAAAGCGGAGCGCTGACAAATTTGTTTTCAAGGAAAAATAAAAAGGAGGAAGAGCTAAAAAATCAGCTGGATTTTGAAGAAAAAAGGTCGCAACTTGAAGAGAGGGTGAGCGTAATCCAGCAAGGGCTCTCCCGCTGTGGTATAAAATCAGCCCAACTGGGAACGGAAGAGGTCGTGGAAGTATTTTATAAAGTTTTCAATCCGGGAGAACTGGAAGGCAAGATAAAACTGGAGCCCGGCGCTATTACGCCGAGCGCCAATGTATAATATTATGGGAATTCTTGATAAATTATTCAAAAAAAATAAAGAAGACAAAGCGAAACAAGTGAATGCTTCGGTTTTGGCGGTATTGCCGGAAGAAATATACGAATCAGCCAAACTGGAACTGGAAGATATCATCGCGCCGTCGGCTTTAAAAATTGAGTCAAAGTCTATAAACCTGGGAGACAAAATCGCCCGCACTTTTTTCATAATATCTTATCCAAGATTTCTCTCCGACAATTGGTTCTCCCCGATAATCAATCTGGACAAAGTTTTTGACGTCTCGATTTTTATCCATCCCATAGACACATCGCTCGCATTGCGACAATTCCAAAAAAAGGTAGCCGAGGTTCAAAGCCAGATAAATGTGCGCGAAGGAAAAGGAATGGTGCGCGACCCGATGCTTGATACTGCCTATCAGGATTTGGAAGGACTCCGCGATAATTTGATTCAGGCCCAACAGAAAATGTTTGATGTCAGTATTTATATTACAATCTATGCCGACAATGAATTGGAACTTTATAAAGTTGAGAACGAGATAAAATCAATTCTTGAATCAAAGTTGATATACATCAAGCCGGCCCTTTTCCAGCAGGAAGAAGGTTTCAAAAGCGTTATGCCGCTCGGGAATGACCTGCTCGATATCCATCAAAAACTGAATTCCGAACCGCTTTCTAGCGTTTTTCCTTTTATTTCTTTTGACCTGACTTCCGACAGGGGAATACTTTACGGCGTGAACAGGCACAATTCCAGCTTGGTGATTTTCGACAGATTCTCGCTGGAAAATTACAATTCCGTGACATTCGCCAAGTCCGGTTCGGGTAAAAGTTACGCCACTAAATTGGAAATCCTGAGGTCTCTTATGTTTGATGTAGATATCATAGTGATAGACCCGGAACGGGAATATGAATATCTGGCTGAAGCCGTGGGGGGAAGATATTTCAATATTTCTCTCTCTTCGGACCACCATATCAATCCTTTCGACCTGCCAATACCACGGGAAGATGAATCATCCGAAGACGTCCTGCGTTCAAACATCATAAATCTGGTTGGGCTTTTCAGACTGATGCTGGGAGGGTTAACTCCCGAGGAAGATTCAATGGTGGACCGAGCCATCTCGGAAACTTACGCGATGAAAGACATCACTCCGGAATCCGATTTTTCAAATATTGAACCGCCGCTTCTCTCGGATTTTGAAATGGTCTTGGGAGGAATGGAGGGGAGCGATTCAGTGATGCAAAGATTGGTTAAATATACCAAAGGTTCCTGGTCTACTTTCCTAAACAGGCCGTCAAATGTGGACATAAATAAAAAATTCGTGGTGTTTTCCGTCCGTGATATGGAGGACGAATTAAAACCGGTGGCGATGTATATAGTAATGCACTACATCTGGATAACTATAAGAAAAAACCTGAAAAAACGCCTACTTGTCGTGGACGAGGCCTGGTGGATGATGAAATCAGAGGATACCGCGTCATTCCTATATTCCATAGCCAAGAGAGGCAGAAAATATTATCTGGGACTTTCCACCATTACCCAGGATGCGGCAGACTTTATGAAATCTCCTTATGGCGTGCCTATTGTTACCAACTCTTCCATCCAGCTTTTATTAAAACAGTCACCAACCACAATTGACGTCCTGCAAAAAACTTTCAATCTTACCGACGAAGAAAAATACTTACTTCTGGAATCCGGGGTGGGGGAAGGCATCTTTTTCGCCGGACTGAAACACGTGGCAATCAAGGTCATTTCTTCTTACACGGAAGACCAGATTATCACTTCCGACCCGTCTCAAATATTGTCCATCAAGAAAGCAAAAGAGGATTTGGAGAGAACGGAGACGGAGGGCAAAGGTTAGATTCTAGGTTCTGGTTGCCAGTTGATATATAATTAAGAAAATGCCAAAGAAATATTTAATTTTAATATTTGTAATCGCTTTTATGGGGTCTTATGCTCATGCTCAGGTGCGTGACGCGGATATTGTGCTTAGTGTAACCCCTGTATACCCCAGCCCGAATCAAAACGTGAGCGCTACGTTAAGCAGTCACGTCACTGATTTAGACAAAGCCAATATATCTTGGTCAACAAACGACCAGCAAACAAGCGTAGGAATCGGAAAAAAATCTTTTAATTTTAAAACCGGAAGTCTGGGGCTCCCCACCACTTTGTCTGTGACAATAGATACGATTGACGGGCAAAGCATATCAAAAACTCTGACCATAACACCAACGGACGTGGATTTGATTTTCGAAGGTTATGATTCTTATACGCCGCCTTTTTACAAAGGCAAGGCGTTGGCTCCCAGCCAGGGGACATTCGAAGTGGTGGCAATGCCGAACCTGACAAATGAAAACGGAAAAGTGGACCCGAGCAACTTGTCTTACATTTGGACATTGGACGGAAATACTCAGCCTGACGCTTCCGGCTGGGGCAAGAATTATTTTATCTTCCAAAACAGTTATCTGGATAAAGAAAACACGGTTGAAGTAAAAGTTTCCGATATCTCCGGAGGCGCTAATGCATCCGGCAGTATAACTTTAACTACGACAACTCCAAAAATACTTTTTTATGAAAACGACCCATTGCTCGGCGTGAAATGGGATGAGGCTTTAACTGATGGGTTTAAAATAGATTCAAGCGGCAAAACTATTACCGCGGAACCTTATTTCTTTTCACCCAAAGATATAAGTTCATCCGACCTCACTTTTGATTGGTCCTTAAACGGGGACGCGATACAAACACCAAACCCGAAGAATGTATTATCCGTGAAGCCGGAACAGGGACAATCCGGGAGCGCCATAATAAACCTGGCCATAAATAACGTCAATACCCTTTTCCAAAGCTTAAGCAAACAAATCAGCGTGCAATTTTAAAAAATGAAAACAAGTATATTTAAAAAAACAATAACCCTGACATACCTAACAATATTTTTATTCGGTATTTTTGCTCCTTTCAATCAAAGCTTCGCGCAGACTAGCCGAAATTTATCAATAACTTCAAGTAAACCCTCACCAAACGCCGGAGAAAACGTGATTATAACGGCAAGAGCAACGGCAAATAATGGTAGGGACGGCAAACAAGTTCAATTTAGCTATTCTCCTATTACTGATGGAGTCGCTTTTTATCCCAATAATACTTGCACAGAAACACTTGTCCCTGATTCGGGAAATATATATGGCTGCACAATTAATTTTAGTTCAGCAAAAGCTGGAACATTTACATTAACCGCCACCGATGGTTCATTAATATCTAATCCACTCACACTATTAATAGGTGGGGGCACGCCATCGGTTCCAACTGACACTACTTATACTCCGCTTGCCCCATTACCCGGGGAGGTAGACATAAATGGAAAAGTAATAATTCAAACTGATCCAGGTTGTACTAAAGATGCCAGTGGAAAGGTAACTTGCACAAACCCTTGCCCTTTTGGAAATTATTTAAACATAATGATAAAAGTTATTATTGGCATGGCTGCGGTGCTGGCTATGGTAATGATTACGATAGGAGGCATAGAATATATGACTAGTGAATTAGTATCCGGCAAGGAAAACGGCAAGGAAACAATCACAAACGCGATACTGGGGCTCCTTATAGCCCTGGGCGCTTATCTTATTTTAAATACCATAAACCCCCAACTCTTGAACGCATGCTTGGATAAACTACCACAAGCAACGATAACAATAAATGATTTAGGTGGTGAATCAACACAAGCTTTTCAGCCAATAAATCAGACAACGTTACAAAATAATTTTGGTATTACTTTATGTAATGGAACCGGAGGAAAAGCTGCTGTCGCTTCAATTGGACAAAAATTTAGACCTCAGACAGAATATAGCCAAACAAAAAGAAATACTACCAGTTCTTCGACGATATATGTTGATTGTTCTTCTTTCGTTGACCAAGTATACACCTGCGCCGGATTGGCCAGCCCAGGCAATAATACTACGGAAATATTTTCAAAGGGGACTTCGGTAAATGGAGCAACTTTTGATTTTAGTACGCTACACTCTGGAGACTTAGTGGGGTGGAAACCAAGCGATGACCCAAGTGGTAATGGCCATGTGGCAATTTATTTAGGTGGTGGGCAAATACTAGACACTCAAGACACAAATAACCCTACCCAAATAAGGAGCCTGAGCTCTATCCAAAGTAGAATAACATATGTTTACTGGCCTTAATAACTTTTTATGTCAAAAAGAAATTTAATTTTATTAATAATAGTCCTTGTGGTAGTGGTAGCCATTATTTTTGGATTTTTCTATTTCTATCGGCCGGCAAGCCAAACCACAGGCACCGCGCAGGGTACAAACTTTTTAGCCAATTTCTTGCCATTCGGCACGGGTAAAACGACAACACCCACGAGCACGACAACTCCAGTCAATGTTTCCGGATATGTACCCCCAGTCACAACGACAGAAGTGGCCAACACAAGTTTAAAAAAGGTTTCCAGTTTCCCCGTAGCCGGTTTCGGAGTATTTATGAAAGAAAGGTTTAAAGATGTTGCAAACCCCACCCTAACCCTCCCCTTGTCAGGGGATGGAAGCAATACGGTCCCCCCTGCTAAGGGGGGTTCGGGGGGTCTAAAAACAACCACCCCTAAACCCACCGCTCCATTGACTGAATTCGCACCGGCCTTAAGGTATGTGGAAAAAGCCACGGGAAATATATATGAAACTTTTGCGGATAGTATAGACGAACGCAAGTTTTCTTCCACAATAATACCCAAGGTTTATGACGCATATTTCGGGAATACCGGGCAATCCGTCGTTATGCGATATCTTAAGGACGATAATAAAACCATAGAAACTTTCGTCGGCGTGATTCCAAAAGAATATTTGGGAGCGGATTCAAGCGTGGCAAATGAGATAACGGGTTCTTTCCTGCCGGAAAATATTTCCGACATAAGCGTATCGCCTGACACTTCAAAAATATTTTATTTATTTGATACAGGAAACAGTATAGCGGGTGTTACACTCAATTTGCAAACCAATACTAAAGTTCAAGTATTCGATTCTCCATTTACGGAATGGCTCTCCTCCTGGCCAAACAGCAAAATGATAACCATCACAACAAAACCGTCTGTTAACGAACCGGGTTATGTATACGCGGTAAACCCGGACAATCAAGACCTAACCAAAGTGCTGGGTGGCATAAAAGGAATGACGACGCTCACAAGCCCTGACGGGAAAATGGTTCTATATGGTGATAATAGCTTATCACTGAACGTTTTTGACACAGATACGGGCAGTTCTAGCTTGCTCGGTGTAAAAACATTGCCGGAAAAATGCGTTTGGGGCAGTGCAAGTGATGTTGTCTACTGCGCTGTGCCAAAGTCTATAGCGGAAGGAGACTATCCAGATTCTTGGTATCAGGGAGAAGTTTCTTTTAATGACCAAATATGGAAAATAGATGTTAAGAGCGGGAACACCACGATGATTGCGGACCCATTTTCAACAAATGGGGAAGATGTGGATGCCATAAAACTTGGCTTGGACGGAAGTCAAAACTACTTATTTTTTATAAATAAAAAAGATTCTTATCTCTGGGAACTAAACTTGAAGTAATTATAAATTACGAATGATCAATTTTAAATTAAAATATAAATGCATTTTTTTAATTCGTAATTCGTAATTCTAAATTGAGCCTGTATACTTGATAACAACTCGGCGAGAAAGTCCTTCACCTTGCGACTCTGTTTTTAAATCGGTGGCATCGGACAAAAATTCGTGCACAATCCTCCTTTCAAAGGCCGGCATCGGGTCAACTTCTATATTTGACTTAAAATATCTAGCCCGCTCAGCCATCATATATGCTATAGCGTGTATATTTTCTATACGTTTCTTTTGAAAACCATTAATGTCAATCAAAATCCCCAAGCCTTCTTGTTTTTCTCCCACTCCAGGTGTGGGGGAAGTCTTGGTTTCAATCATTCTGCGGGCAAGATGATTTAAGGCGAAAAGCGCTTCACCTCCGCGTTCCCAGAAAAAATGCGGCTGGCTTACTTCAACTCCGAACCAAATTGTTTTGTCTCCGTTTGAATGAAGTGAAGCAGGTTTATCTTCGTCAACAGAAATTTTGCTCACGGGAATTGTGATTTTTTCAACAAGTTCTTTTATCAAATTTTGCATTTCTGTCTTATTCATGTATGTTATTTACCGCTTCAATGGCCAGTCTTTTCTTTTTATTCGCGTACATTTGCTGACCTATGGCGAATATATTACTCGTAATCCAATATAAAGCAACCGCCCCGGAAACATTGTAAGCGATGAAGGCGATTAAAAAAGGAAACACATATTTCATTTGTGTTTGCATACTGTTGGTAAAATTGTCCTGAAAAGAATCCGCGCCTTTTCCAGAGACAGCCGGCTTGGGCATAAGACTGGCTTGGAAATATTGGGATATGCCTGCGAGTATCGCTAAAATCAAAATCTTCTTCTGTCCAATATCAAGAATACCCAAGAAAATCATATTTATATGCGCCGGAGCGTGGATGAAGGAATACAAACCGCTTTGGAGATTTATCCCTCTCAAGAAAACATAATACAGGGCAAAAATTATTGGAATTTGGATTAACACCAACAAACATCCGGAAAAAGGGTTTGTTTTATGATGTTTATAAAGTTCAAAAGTTTGTTTGGCTTGTTCTTCTTTGGAAGCCCCGCTATCTTTTATCTTCTTAAGCTCCGGGGCAAGCAGGTTCATCTTTATTTGGCTTTCAATAGAACGCTGAGAAAGGGGAAATAGTACTGTTTTGACAAAAAGAGTTAGTAAAATAACGGCAATACCGACGTCTCCGCCCGGGATGATTGAAACCAAGAAGGCCAAGATGTTCAAAAGCGGCCAATATAAGATAGTATTCCAAAGATATGACATTATTTCATTCTATATGAAAATACCCAAAAATCAAAGTTTTATAGTTTAATTTTCTATTTTAGTGGGTCAATGTGATTTTTTTGCCAGGGATGGCAACGGAGAATGCGCAGGGAACCCAAAAACGAACCTTTTAAAATTCCATATTTTTTTATGGCTTCTTTAGTGTACTCCGAGCAAGTGGGGTAAAAGACACAGGAATTATTTCTTAATAAACCAAAATATTCCAAAACTTTCTTGAAGGGGGAAAGTATTTTCTGATAAAAACTAATGAATTTTATTAAGTACGCTTTTAATTTCATATTCAATTTTTAAAATATCCTCTTCTGGCCTTTTAAAAACAAAAACACCCAGAATGCCGGCAGGAAATTGTTTAATATATTTTTCCAAGGCGGAATATCCCTTTCTTCGCAGTAAATTCCTTTTAACGGCTGACCTGGCTATGCTTTTCGGGGCGATAAAGGAGACACGGGGGGGAGTAGAGTCATTGGCCAATATAAATTTGAATGTCAGGCTCGGGGAACCGACAAATTTACCCTCTTTGAAGATTTTTTCTACGTTTTTCTTATCAACTCTATTCCTTTTTGGGAGCATTTTATAAAAGCTTTAGAAACTGTTAGACAGAAAGCTTGGCGCGCCCTTTTCTTCTCCTTCTCAGTAACACTTTCTGGCCTGTTTTGCTTCTGGACCTGACTAAAAAACCATGAGCTTTGGCTCTTTTTCTCTTTTTGGGCTGATATGTTTGTGACATAAAAAGAGTATATAACATTATCAACAGTTTATCAACATAGTTAATAAGTTTTTTAAAATTGTATTAAAAATTTGTGTAGTATAATCTATAGCCAATGGATACAAAACAACTTTGGAAAAATTGTCTGATTGAAATCGAAGCGGGTGTCTCTAAAGCGAATTTCAGCACTTGGTTTAAAAACACATCTATCCTAAAGGAAGAGACGGGCATCGTTTATGTCGGTGTGCCAAATGAATTTGTCCGTGACTGGCTAAAAAACAAGTATCATAAACTTATTACCAAAACCATAGCCGACGCGTATGAAAATATGCGGGCGGTGGAATACGTCATCACCAAGATAGAACAGAGCAAGCAGGAAATGCCAAAAACAAACGAGCTTTTTGTAAATAAAGAGTTGCCCTTAAAAGATTTATATATAAACCCGGACGATAATTTAAATCCGCGTTACCGTTTTGATTCCTTTATCGTGGGAACTTTCAATGAATTAGCATACGCCGCTTCACAGGCGATAATAGAAAATCCGGGTACTAAATATAACCCGTTTTTTATCTACGGAGCCACCGGACTAGGTAAAACTCACTTAATCCAGGCGATAGGGAATTCAATAAAAGAAAAATACCCGAACAAAAAAGTGTACTACTTAACATTGGAAAAATTTGCCACTGACTTTATAAATTCTCTGCAGAACAACAAAGCAAACTCTTTCAAGGAAAAATACCGCAAATATGACCTTTTAATCATAGATGATATACAGTTTATAGGTAAAATGGAAAAGATTCAGGAAGAACTTTTTCACACATTTAACACTTTTTATGAAAACAACAAGCAGATTGTCTTTTCTTCCGATAAACACCCCAATTACATCCCGGAACTGGCAGATAGACTAAAATCCCGTTTTGCGGCCGGAATGATAGTGGATATAACCGAGCCGGAATATGAATCCCGCCTTGCGATTTTAAAAGTGAAGTTAAGAGAACTCAATATTGATTTGGGAGAAGATATAATAGAGTATACCGCTGGAGCCGTGCAAGGAAATATCCGGGAACTTGAAGGAAGTTTAAATACTATAGTTTGCCAATATCACCTGAAGAATAAGCCTCTTACGGTGTCGGAAGTAAAAACATTATTAAAAAACAACATAAAACCCAAGAAAAATGTCGCCATAAAGGATGTTGTAAAAATGGTAAGTGATTATTATTCATTGGAAGAATCTTCGGTTTATGAAAAAACCAGAAGAAAGGAAATAGTGAAAGCAAGACAAGTGGTAATGTATCTACTTAGAGAAGATTTTAACGTGTCATACCCTTTAATTGGGCAAAAACTGGGCGGTAAGGATCATACGACGGTAATACACTCATATTTAAAAATAAAAGCAGACTTAAAAAACAATCCGCAATTATTACAAGAATTGGAGCAGATACGCATAATGTTTAAATAATTGTTAATAAGGTGTTGAGAAAGTAACATTAATTAAAGTAAAAACAGTGAATAAATAACACATAAAAGACAGCATAAATACACATTAAAGAATAAGTGAACTTTTTATAAAAAATTATTAATGAGATGGATAAAGTTAAATTATCAATATAACCATTAAATATAACATTATATTTAATTTATACACTTATTAACAGTACTAATAATATTAATAGATTAAATATATAATATATAAACATATGAAGCTGGAATGTGGAGTTGAAAAAATAAAAAATGCTATTCTGCAGGCAGAAAAAATTACAGGCAAGAATCTTACTTTACCGGTTTTAAGTTCAATCCTTTTTATTGCGGAAGGAAAGTCTTTAAAGCTCCGCGCCACGAATTTGAGTTTGGGTGTTGAAATTGAAATTCCGGCAAAAATTGAAAAAGAGGGAATTGTTGCCGTTTCCGGAGCGACCTTAGCAGGTATATTTTCTAATGTTTTTCAGAATGAAAATATATATTTGGAAAGTGAAGACGGAAATCTGCTGATTAAAACAAAAAAGAACAGAATAAAATTAAAAGGCCAGGCGCATGATGATTTTCCTACAATACCTTTAGTTGACGGAAAATCTTTTGAAGTAGAAGCCAAAAAGCTAGTGGATGGTATAAAATCCGTATATTACAGCTCCTCTCCTTCTGATATAAAACCGGAAATATCCAGTGTTTATATGTATTCCAATCAGGATGATTTGATATTTGTCTCAACCGATTCTTTTAGACTGGCGGAGAAAAAAATTAAAATTAAAGTTTCTGAAGAAATTCCGGGCATTCTAATTCCTTTTAAAAATGTGTCAGAAATTTTAAGGATTTTTGGAGAAGTGCAGGATGTTGTAAAAGTGTGTTTCAATAAAAATCAGATTTCTTTTTCTTCGGATAATATTTATTTGACATCCAGGGTTATAGACGGGGTTTTCCCGGATTATCGCCAAATTATTCCGAAGGAATTTAAGGTTGAGGCTGTGGTATTAAAACAAGACTTACTGAACGCGCTTAAACTCTCAAATATTTTTTCGGATAAATTTAATCAAATAAATCTCAGAATATCACCTAAAGAAAAAGTATTTGAACTTTCGTCCGCCAACAATGATGTGGGAGAGAATAAAACATATTTGGATGCCGCTATAAAAGGGGAGGATATTTTACTTGGTTTTAATTATAAATATTTCCTGGATTGTTTCCAGTCCATAAATGTAGACAGTATCTCTATCAGACTAAACCAGGCTTCAAAACCTATGCTTATATCAGGCAGTTCTGATAAATCCTTCACTTATCTTATAATGCCGATGAATAGATAAAAAGATGATTGAGATAAAAGATTTACTTCTGCGTTTTGATAAGATTCTTCTTTCCGAAGAAATCAAAAAAGCCTCCATTATAAATATTTTAGAACAGACTATCGGCGTAAAAATAAAACCGGAAGATTTAAAAATAAAAAATAATACGGTTTATTTGAATATTAAACCCATATATAAAAACGAAATTTTTTTAAAGAAAGAAAAAATTTTCTTAAAGTTAGAGGAAGTTTTCGGAAAAAAGATACCTAAAAATATAATGTAGTTATTGAGCCACTTTGAAGATTAAGTCGTTTTCCGTATTATTATAAGCGGTATCGTAAGAAATTATTTTTAGCACGTTTTCCGCTTTTAGGTTATCCAAATCTTCCGGAACGAAAGAAAAGTTGAAAGGAGCATTTACTGTTTCTAAAAAGTTGCCATTTATGAATATGTCCATTTTTTGAAGGGGGAAATTCCCGGAACTTGAAACCTTTAATTGTATTTTTTGGTCTGAAGGATAAACCGTTGTCGCGTCAGGCTCTAGTATGGCCACTATTGGTTTGGATGTATTAGTATGCACATCGTCCAGAGCTGTTGGTTTTTCATCCCAGGTTGTTTTTGGATATTTGAAAGCGTTTTCTGCCCACCAATTTTGCACGGGAATTTCCCAGTGTTCAAATTGCGGGTCGTCGCTCGGATTTGCGGGCGCCGGACCCAAAATATTATTTTTATCCACCCAGTAAAGGATGGAATGTACGTTGGTCACCACCTTTTCTTCTGTTGTCTCTTTTGGTGTAAACTCGGTTGCCAGTTTTCCGGAAATTTTGTCTATAAAAAAGTTTTCATTTCCCTGCCAATATCCGCGAAGTACCGGTTTTACTGTTTGAGGGTCAACTTCCAAATTCGGTGCTTCAAATTTTTCATTTGGCAAAGTTTTTAACGCTTCGTTCATAAATTTATTCCAAATTGGCGCCGCTATGGTAGAACCTCCGCCCTTCATTGGTTTGTTGTCATTGTTGCCCGCCCAGACACCTACAACTATTGAAGGAGTATAACCGATAGTCCAGGCATCTTTATCGTTATTTGTTGTTCCTGTTTTTACGGCCACATCCTTGCCTGGAATCAAAAGTACTGAAGAAACGCCAAATGTCGGAGTGCGGGCCACATTATCGGAAAGTATATCCGAGATAGTTAATGCTGTATTTACCGGAAGAATTGGTTTAGGATTCGGGGTATACTGTTCCAGAACTTTTCCGCTCATATCCTCAACTTTTAATATTCCCGTGTATTGATTTCTCACGCCTTCATTCGCGAAAACTCCGTAGGCGGAAGTCATATCAAGAAGCGATACCTCGCCGCCTCCGATGACCAGAGTAAGTCCATAACGGCTAGGGTCGGTCAAGGTGGTTATTCCCATATCCTGGGCTGTCTGCAGTGAATCTTTAAGTCCTGCCAGATAAAAAAGTTTTACCGCAGGAATATTTCTTGATTGGGCCAATGCGTCGCGGAGTGATATCGGACCTACTGTTTTGTTATCAAAATCGCTTGGCATATAACAATCCGACTGGTTATGTCCGGGCAGAGCCTTACCATATGCGTCGCAGGTTGTTTGGAATTCCGTAGGCAGGTCAAACAGCACGGTATCCGGGGTAAAGCCCTTATTGAAGGCCGTAGCGTAAATAAAGGGCTTAAAAGAGGACCCTGGCTGTCTGTTTGCTGTCGCAATGTTGAAATTTCCGTCTATCGTTTTATCAAAATAGTCCCTTGAACCTATCATTGTCAGAATCTGTCCTGTTTTAGGGTCTATAGCCACAAGTCCGGCATTATTGCCGCTGTAATCTTTTTCATTTTGGAGAGCGCCCGCTTTTACTATATCTTCTCCTTTTTGCTGTAAATCATAGTCGAGAGTTGTAGTAACCTTGAGCCCGCCTTGCTCCACCAATTCGCTTCCGTATTTTTGTTCCAGATAATCTTTTATAAAAAAAACGAAATGAGGAGCCTTAATGCCCGTAGTTGCCTGCGGAGTGAAGACTACGGTTTCATTTTTAGCCGCGTCATAGTCCGCTTGTGAAATGAATTTCAATTCCAGCATTCTGGATAAAACCAAATTTTTTCTAGCATCCAATTTGTCTCTATTTTTACCATAAGGAGAAAGCAATGTCGGATTTTGGGGGATTGATGCCAAATAGGCCGCTTCCGCAAGAGTTAAATCTTGCGCGTCTTTATCAAAATAAGTTTTGGATGCTTCTTCTATGCCATAAACATTTCCGCCGTAAGGATTTTCATTTAAATAATCTTCCAAGATTTTATCTTTTGGCATTGACTCGTCTATTTTAATTGCCAATACCCACTCTTTTATTTTTCTGGTAATGGTTTGATTTTGTGTCAGAAGGGTGTTTTTTACCAGTTGCTGAGTTATAGTTGACCCGCCTTGAGTTTTGCCGGCGCCATTAAATAAGTTGGATAATACAGCCCGTATTATTGAAGTTATTTTTATTCCGCCGTGAGTATAGAATTCAGAATCTTCAATGGCCACAGTCGCGTTTTTGATATTTACGCTCATTTGTTCAAAAGGTATGTCTGTCCTTTTTATGTCTTGGTGTATATCATAAAGCAATATTTGCCCGGTGCGGTCGTATATTTTAGTGGAGTTTACAACCTTTATGCCTTCAAAAGAATGAAAATCCGGAATCTTTAAAGAAGAAGCCCAGATAACAAATACAGAAATCGATAAAATAAAAACGCCCGCTACGAGCATTATCAGATTTTTAGAAATTTTTATCCTCTTCCATCCTTTTTTCATCCCATTAATTATAACAGAAAATGTGTTATAATGCTTTTTTATGAAGGGAATTTCAGACAAAGAAAAAATAGATGACATTCTATCTAGGGGGGTAGGAGAATTTATTGACCCCGGCAATGTTTTTCGCAAAAAACTGGAAAATAATCCGGATAAAATAGTGATTAAATTGGGAGTTGACCCGAATCGGCCGGATATTCATTTGGGGCATGCCGTGATTCTCCATAAATTAAGACAATTCCAGGATTTGGGATGCAAAGTGATATTTCTTATAGGCGATATTACCGCGCAAATCGGAGACCCGACCGGAAAAAGCAAGATTCGTCCGGAAGTTGAATATAAAGAAATACAAAAGAATATGAAAACTTATTTGGACCAGGTTGATAAAATCTTGCTGAAAGACCCGAAAGTTTTTTCGTGGACAATGAATTCCGATTGGCTTGTTTCGATAAACGATATTATTGCTCCGGAAAATCAGACTATTACCATAAATGTCGGAGATAAATCGGTTAAAACTCCGCCGTTGCCAGGGAATCACTTAATGGCCAAAACTTACCATTGGGAGAAAACAAGAATGCAAAAAGGCAATATTAACAGCTATACATTAATCACTCTTCTTTCGATTTTAAGGAAAATTACCTTCAACAGACTGATAGAAAGAGATATGTTTCAGGACAGGATAAAAGAAGGTATGCCTGTTTTTATGAATGAAATGATGTATCCGGTGATACAAGGAATAGATTCAAACGCGATTGCTAATATATATGGTTCGTGCGACCTTGAAGTCGGCGGCACTGACCAGCTTTTTAATATGCTGGTTGGACGGGATATTATGGAGATGAATAAAAAAATACCGCAAGCGGTTCTCTCCTTCAAACTTCTCGAAGGGACTGACGGCAAAGAAAAAATGTCCAAGAGTCTTGATAATTATATCGGCATTACAGATGAGCCGAATGATATGTACGGCAAAATAATGTCCATACCGGATTCTTCAATTGGGAACTATTTTGAACTATGCACCTTCACTCCGATGAATGAGGTTGAAAGTATAAAAAAGAAACTTGAAAAGGGCTCAGTCAATCCGAAAGATATCAAAATGAATCTGGCTAGACAAATAGTTGAAATTTATCATGGTAAAGATAAAGCTAAAAAAGCCGAGGAAAGTTTTGTAAATACTTTTCAAAAAGGCGAAATTCCGGAAAAGATGACCGAGCTTAAAGTCAAAGAAGGAGAGACTTTAATGAATGCCCTGGTGCAGGCGAAACTTTTGTCTTCAAAGGGAGACTTTAGAAGGTTGGTAGAAGAAGGAGCGGTGACAGACCTTGATACTAATGAAAAAATAAAGGATGTGAATTTTATCCCAAAAAGCGGAATGAAGTTTAAAATAGGGAAAAAGAAATTTATAAAAATAAAATAATCCCGCCGACGGCGGGATTATTTCTAGTGATACCTGTCATCAGGGTCTTCTATATAATCTGAATCGTCTTCCAGCGGTTCGTCCGGCAGTTCCAGCGGTTCGTCTTCATTTTCTATATCAGCATCCATAGGTATACTGTTTTCTTCTTCATCGTAACTCATATATACGCAAATTTTTTAGGTTTATTAAACGACCTATTATTAATTTATTACTTTGTATCAAAATCTAAAACGGTTGGCAATAGAATATGTGGATAACCCTAGAACCTTATATGGGCAAAGGCGGTTAAGGCAGTGGCAATAGCATCCAGCTCGTCGTCCGACTTTTTGAGGTTGTCTATTTCAACCAATATTTTTACCATTTTCATCACTTGCTCCTTATTCGCTTTTCCATAACCGGTTGTGGCTATTTTTATTTGGGGTGGGGAGGCCTCAAAAATTTTGAGTCCGGCGGATGAAGCTTCATAAATAATTACTCCGCGCACTTCTGCCACATGCATCACTGTTTTTTGGTTGGTGGTCAGAAACAAGGTTTCAATGGCCAAAACTTCTGGCTTGAATTTTTTTATTATATTTTTTATTTCTTTTCCGATTAAAAATAATCTTTCGGAAAATTCCAACTTAGCGGAAGTTTTAAAACACTCCGAGAACAAGACTGTCTCCTTTTTCTCATTTTTGTTTTTTTCAAGTATGGCGACGCCCAATCGCTCATATCCGGGGTCAATTCCTAAAATTCTCATAATTTTTATTCCGCATTAGTAAAAACATCTTGAACATCGTCATTCTCCTCCAATTCGTCTACGAGTTTGTCTAATAATTCCAAATCGGTATCCGAAACAGGGGTAAACATATTTGGTTTCCAGATTATTCCTTCCGGCGTTTTTTCTTTGGTGAAAGACCAGGAGACAGACCCGATACCTCCTAGCGCGAAGCCGTTTTTTGAAAGTATGTGTTTTATATCTTGCGCCGTCCTGTTCCGGCTGTCTGTAAGGGTTTCTATAATGATTCCGACTCCGCCCGGGCCATAAGCCTCGTAAGTGATTACGTCCATTTGAGCTCCCGGCTCTGAAGCTTTCTTTATAGCCCTTTCAATATTTTCCGAGGGCATATTTACTTTCCTTGCTTTTTCAATCGCGGCGCGAAGCCCTGGCGCGTTTATATCGCCTTTTGCCAGTTTTGCCTCTACACCAATATAACGCACTAATTTAGAGAAAATCTTGCTTTTCTTAGCATCAGTAATATCTTTTTTATGTTTTATTTGGCTCCATTTGTTGTGTCCGGACATAATTATTTACAAAAGTTTATTTTGTTTCTCTTCTTTTAGATCAAAACCTAAATGTTTATATGCTTTAGGAGTGGCCACGCGGCCACGGGAGGTGCGTTCTAAGAGTCCAAGCTGAATTAAATAAGGTTCAATCACTTCTTCCACCGTGGCTTCTTCTTCGGACATAGCCGCGCCGATTGTTTTTAACCCAACCGGTCCGCCGCCGAATTTATCTATCAATATCTCTAAGAACTTTCTGTCGGAAGAATTTAAGCCGATATCATCAATGGCGAGCATATTGAGCGCCTCCTTGACCGTCTTTTGGTCTAAACTTTTTTTGTGCACTTGGGCGAAGTCACGCACTCTCTTCAAAAAATAATTTGCGGTGCGGGGAGTAAACCGGCTTCTCTTGGCGATTTCTTTTAAGGCCCCTTCATCCAATTTTGTATTCAGCAATTTACTGGACCTTTTTACAATTTCCCCGATTTCTTCATTTGAATAAAATTCCAATCTGAAGACTCCGCCGGAGAAGCGTGAACGTAAGGGGGAAGAGACAAGGGCGACACGGGTAGTGGCGGCAATCAAAGTGAAAGGCGGTAGGTCCAGCTGGATAGTGCGGGCGGAAGGTCCTTTACCGATAATTATATCCAAGACGCCGGACTCCATAGCAGGGTAGAGTATCTCTTCCACTGTTTTATTGAGCCTGTGAATTTCGTCTATGAAAAGTATGTCGCCTGAAGATAAATTTGTGAGAATTGAAGCCAAATCGCCCACTTTTTCAATAGCCGGCCCGGACGTAATCTTTATTTGTTTGCCTGTCTCGTGGGCTATCAGGTGCGCCAAGGTGGTTTTTCCCAAGCCCGGAGGGCCGTAAAAAAGTATATGCTCCGGAATATGCCCTCTCTCTTCGGCGGCCCGTAGCAGGATTTTAACGTTGTCTTTTATGTGTTTTTGGCCGATATATTCGTCCCAGCGGGTGGGTCTTAAGGTCTGGTCTAAGAAAGAATCTCCAACACCGGACACTTTTTCCAGGGGTATTTTCTTTTTTTCTTTGTCTTTTTCGCTTGACATTTTTTTATATTATGCTATACTCTAGAAGTAGTACATTTATCAACAGAGTATCAACAGTGCTATCCACATTATAGCATTTGCCTGATATTCCATATAGTATAATTAATTTATAGAGATTTAAAAGTCTCTTTTGTTTTTTAAAAAGAAGACACTAATCTCTAAGCAATCAGCCACCGGTTCTACAAGTTTGCATAGGACGTTTTGGCGCTCTCACGAGTTGCTGGTGCTATCCTTTAATGATTTGTTACTTTCGGAACTTAGTTTTGAAAGGATTGTTTAGAGATTAGTGTTTTTTTATTCCTCCAACAGGTCAACTACGCTTTGCACTTCTTCAAATGAAGTAATACCGTTTAATATTTTTACTATGCCATCTTGACGCATAGAAAGGATTCCTTGAGCCCGGGCAATTTTTTTTATTTCACGCTCGCTTGGATTTTCCGGAATTATTTTTTCTATAGCTTCGTCGGTTTTAATTGCTTCAAAAATACCTATTCGTCCTTTGTATCCCGTCACATTGCATTTATCACAGCCGACAGGAGAAAAGAATTTAATAGGCGCATCGGGATTTATATTATAATTTGAAAGATTTTTACCTTCTTCTTTTATCCCGTCCATTATTATTTTCATAGTTTTCGCTTCTTTCTCATCGGGAGCTTTTTCGATTTTACAAAATGGACAAAGCTTGCGCACTAGACGTTGGGCAATGGAAAGAGATAAAGCCGAAACCATAATTTTTGGATTGGCATCAAGGTCAATCAAACGCGGAATGACTCCGGCCGCATTGTTGGTGTGTAAAGTAGAAAATACCATATGTCCCGTTAGAGCCGCCTCTATGGCGATTTTGGCTGTTTCCGCGTCTCGTATTTCACCTATCATTACCACGTCTGGGTCCTGACGCAAGCCGGAACGCAAGCCTTCCAAAAATGTGTATCCTTTTTCGTCATTTGTTTGAGTCTGTGTTATGCCTGTCAAATGATATTCTATCGGGTCTTCAATGGTTATTATTTTTATTTCCGGAGAATAAATTTTTCTCAAAAATGCGTAAAGAGTGGTCGTTTTTCCGGAACCAGTAGGACCAGTGACTAATATAAGGCCGTTTGGCTTCGCGATTTCCTCTTCTATTATAGAAAATAGAAAAGGTTCTATGCCCAAATCTTCAAGTTTTACCTGGATTGATTTCGGGTCCAAAATACGCATAACGATTGATTCGCCGTATGCCCCGGGAATCATAGAAGAACGAATGCTTATTTCTTCCGCTTCTTCCACAATACTAAAACGTCCGTCCTGCGCTATCGTTGAAGTTAATTTCATTCCAGAGAGAAGCTTTATTCGCGAGTTAAGAAGATGATAAACATTATTTTCAAAAAATATAACATCGTGAAGGACACCATCCAATCTAATTCTCAACCTGCTTTTTTCCTGCTGGGGTTCTATATGTATATCGGAAGCTTTTATGGCTATCGCTCCGGCTAATATTATTTCCAATAAATGTGAAACTTTGTGTATCGAATTTCCTTCATTTATATCCGCAATTAATTTTTCTATGTCTTTTATTGTTTTTATATCTTTTGCCACCTCTCTTAAAACTTCCGCAGAAATGTCCACGCCCCCAACCTTAGAACTCTCTGCCAACGATAACTCTTTATATCTGCCCCAAACTTTTTCTAAGGATGCCAACGACACCATATAAAAAGTAGGGATTAAATCCTTTCTCTCTATTTGGTCTTTAAGTTTTGCCAAAAGGTCATCTGAAGGGGAACGTACCGCTATAAAAATATTTTTCCCAAAAAGTTTAAAAGGGGCCACCTTCAGTTCACGGGCATCCTTTTCGGATATTGCTCGAAGTGCTTCATTATCTATGCCCAAACGAGACAGGTCGATATAAGGAAGCTTGTATTTTGATTCCGCCAGCATTGCTACCAGCTGTTCTTCTTCCTCTCTGTGTAAATCATCCAATTGCTTATTTTGTTTTTCTTCGTCAAAGTCCGCCATAATTATAAATTATAGCAATAATGCTATAATTTACACAATGGAGAAAGATAAAAAGACATTAGTGTTGCTGGATGCTCACGCGATAATACATCGTGCTTATCACGCCTTACCGGAGTTTTTATCGTCCAAGGGCGAGCCCACAGGAGCCTTGTATGGACTCACCAGTATGCTGATGAAAATAATTACCGATTTAAAACCGGACTATATTGTAGCCTGTTATGATTTACCACAAAAAACTTTCAGACACGAAGCGTATGAAGGATACAAAGCTGGAAGAGCAAAAACCGATGATGCTCTTATTCTGCAACTGAAAAATTCCAGGCAGATTTTTGAGGCGTTTAATATTCCTATTTATGATGCTCCGGGTTTTGAGGCGGATGATGTGCTGGGTACTATAGTGGAAGAATTAAAAAAAGACAAAAAAATAAATATAATTATTGCCTCGGGTGATATGGACACAATGCAATTGGTAGACGGAGAAAAAGTGCAAGTCTATACATTAAAAAAAGGAATTAATGACACTATCTTGTACAACGAGGAAAAGGTGATTGGTAGGTTTGGATTTAAGCCGAAACTTTTACCGGATTACAAAGGTCTGCGGGGCGACCCGTCGGATAATATTATTGGTATAAAGGGTATTGGTGAAAAAACAGCCACCAATCTTATTGTTAATTTCGGAACTATAGAAGAAATTTATAAAAAATTAAAAAAAGACGAAAGTATTTTCATTAAAAATGATATTTCTCCAAGAATATTGGAACTTATAAAAAACAACGAGGAAGAAGCTTTGTTTTCCAAAACTCTGGCCAAAATCAGGACTGATGCGCCGATAAATTTTACATTGCCGAAAAATACTTTTTGGCAGAATGCCGATTTGAAAAAAATTGAGAATATTTTTTCCTTGTTTGAATTTAGAAGTTTATTTGCGCGATTGAAAAGTTTTTTTGCAGGGAAGTTTCAAAAAGAAAAAGTACCCCTTGATGATAATTCTCTCCGTCGCTCGCACTCTATCTTGGAAGGGCAAGATATTTCTGGTAGCAGCGAATACTCCTCCGAGAACAATCATCAAGGGGTACATACTGTGGACGAAAAGGAGCTTCAGGAAACCTCCATTGCCCTATGGCTCTTAAATTCGGACATTGCCAATCCCTCTTTGGAAGACATTTTGCATTTTGGAAAGACGAATGATTTTAAAACAGCGCGAGAGTATGTTTTTAAGCAATTGAAAGAAAAAGGACTGGAAAAAGTTTATGAAGAAATAGAAAGACCCATAATGCCCATAGTAAAAGAAATGCAGGATTATGGCATATTGATAGATAAAAAATATTTTGAAAATTTATCAGAGGAATACCATAAAGAATTGGACAAGCTAACTGGGAAAATTTACAAAATGGCAGGAACGGAATTTAATATTAATTCACCTAAACAATTGGGAGAAGTTATTTTCGGTAAAATGGGAATGAAATCAAGTAAGAAAAAAAGCGCCAGCGGCTCCTTTTCGACCAAAGTTTCAGTGCTGGAAGAACTGGAAGAAGATAATCCAATCATAAAAGAAATATTGTCTTATAGAGAGTTGCAAAAACTGCTTTCCACTTATATTGACGTAATTCCCAAAATGGTGGCGCAAGACGGTCGTCTGCACGCTAAATTTTTGCAGAATGGCACAACGACCGGCAGATTTTCTTCCCAAGACCCAAACTTGCAGAATTTGCCGATAAAAACAGAACTGGGCAAAAAAATAAGGAATGGTTTTATAGCCGGAAAAGGCTGTAAACTTTTGGCTTTTGACTACAGCCAGATTGAACTTCGGGTTGTGGCGATGCTTTCTGGAGATAAAAAAATGACGCAAATATTTCGTGAAGGTAAAGATATTCACGCCGGAGTGGCTTCTTTTGTTTTTAACGTGCCTATAGATAAGGTGGACGCTGAAATGCGGCGCAAAGCGAAAGTGATAAATTTTGGCATTATTTACGGTATGGGGGTTTCAGCTTTGCGTAAAAGTTTAGGAGGTACCCGCCCTGAAGCGCAAAAATTTTACGACAATTATTTCAATCAATTTAGTGGCGTGCGGGATTATCTGGAAGAGGTAAAAGTTTTTGCTATGAAACATTCATATACGGAAACATTATTCGGCAGGCGCCGATATTTTCCCAATATAAATTCACGAATTCCATTTTTGAAAAATATGGCTGAACGCACGGCCATAAACGCGCCAGTCCAGGGCACAGCCACGGCCGATATTATAAAACTGGCCATAAGATACGCGGAAGAAGACTTGAAAAAAGCGAATATTTTAGAAAAAGCTCATCTGGTGCTTCAAATTCACGATGAATTAGTTTATGAAGTGGAAGATAAAGTACTTGAAGAGGCGGGAAAAGTGATAAAAAATGCTATGCAAACAGTGCTAAAACGCTCATATTTACATTATGAAACTAGTATTCCGCTCTTAGTACATTCCGGTTCCGGAAATAATTTTGGAGAGGTTAAATAATGGTACATTATATGCTATTATAAAATGATGCAAATAGGAACTACAGCAGAACAATTTGGAGGTAAAAACAAAAATAAAGTGCATAAAATTTTAGCGCATTCGTATCTTTGTTTTTTTATCTCCTTTTTGCTCGGGCTTCTCTTGGATTTTGTTTTTCCCCTTAAAATTTTTGGGAAGCTGGATTTGATGCCCATTGGCATTGTTTTTTTGGTTCTCGGTACGCTTTTAGTATTTTGGGCACAAAAATCCTCCCGTAATTTGGAGAAGGAGAGCCTAAGCAAGGAGACATTTTACCGCGGGCCTTATAGGTTTACCAGAAGCCCGACGCATTTTGGACTTTTTCTTTTAGTGTTGGGTTTTGGCATCGTAGCCGATTCTTTCTTTGTGGTTATTTTTTCAATAATTTCAATTTTTGTGGCCAAATTTTTCTTTCTCAAAAAAGAAGAAAGAATTCTTGCGGAAAAATACGGCGCTCCGTATTTGGAATATAAAAAATCAGTGAAACTCTAATATGATTTATCTTTTTTGTGGAGATGATGCAAAAAATAAACACGAGAGTTATGAAAAATTAATAAAGTCTATGCCAGCCGGTACGGAAACTTTTTTTATCGGCAAAAATGACTTTAAAGAAATGGAAACGGAGAGTTTTTACTCCGGCGCTGGACTGTTTTTTAAAAAGTGCGCGGTAATTTTTACAAATATTTTTGAAAAGGAAGAAACGCTTAATTTTATTTTAAATAAGTTGAATATAATAAGTGAATCCGGTAATGATTTTATTTTTTTAGAAGGAAAGTTAAATAAAGAAATTTTAGATGCTTTTGAAAAAGTAAAAGCGAAAATCAGTATACTTGAATTACCTAAAGAGAAAAAGGAAAGATTTAACAGTTTTATGCTGGCCAATGCATTTGGGGAGCGGGATAAGCTTAATTTATGGGTTCATTTTAGGCAAGCCTTGGAAAAAGACGTGGCCCTGGAAGAACTCGCCGGTGTTTTGTTTTGGAAAACCAAAGATATGATACTGAAAAAAGATTTCCGAAAATATACTTCTTCCGAGCTTGAAAATTTTGCCGGCAAGCTTTCTTACCTTCTGCCGGAAGCCCGCAAAGATGGCAAAGACGCCGAGTCTGTATTTGAGCAATTTTTACTGGATGCTTTTTAAATTTGTCCGCCCGGTCGGGATCGGACCGACGACCTTATCCTTAAAAGGGATCTGCTCTACCAACTGAGCTACGGGCGGTTAATTAACTATGCGGTTTTAATAACTTTTTGTAAATAGTCAGTTGAATCCGCTACAACTGAGCTACGGGCGGAAACATTAACTATGGAAATTTGACAAGCAACTCAAATATATAGGAAATGTGCTCAAAAATCAAGAGATTTTTACTTTTTGAAATAAATAAATGTTATAATTAAAACTATGTCCGCAACTAATAAAACATTCATATTTATGCTTATATTTACAATAATAAGTTCTGTCTTTGCTTATATAATTATTATGAAAGGATATGAGGTTTATTCTCCTGAAAACTACTACGATATTCAATAAAAATTCTAAAAAGTGTTAATATAAAATATTGTCAAAAAATATTTTTAAACTACATAAACCATTTCAGCCAGCGGGAGATCAACCCAAGGCTATTTCGGAGCTTCTAAATGGGCTTGAAAAGGGAATGAAAAAACAAACATTGATAGGGGCCACGGGCACAGGTAAGACTTTTACAATGGCTAATGTGATAGCCGCATATAATAAGCCGACGCTTGTCATAGCACACAATAAAACTCTGGCCGCCCAGCTTGCACAGGAATTTAAGCAATTTTTCCCGGACGCGGCTGTGCATTATTTTGTTTCATATTACGACTATTATCAGCCGGAGGCTTATATGCCGGCGTCAGACACATACATTGAAAAAGACGCACAAATCAATAAAGAAATAGACCGTCTGCGTCATGCCACGACGGAAGCATTGCTCACCAGACGTGATGTGATAATAGTGGCATCAGTTTCTTGCATTTACGGCTTGGGGTCTCCTGTGGAATATGAAAAGGTTAATTTGAAATTGAAAATCGGTATGAAAATAAGCCGAATGGCTTTAATGAAAAAATTGATTGAAATTCATTTTGAGCGCACAAATGCCAACTTAAATCCGGGAACTTTCCGTTCAATCGGTTCTCGGGTGGAAATTATGCCCATATCTGAAAAAATAATGTATCAGGTGGAAATACAAAATGAATTAATTTCAAAAATTAAAAAAATTGACCCGATTTCTTCACAGATTATCAAACCTGCCCGCCCTCCCAAGTCGGGAGCAGGCGAGGAAGAACCATTGTTTATTTTTCCGGTGAAACATTTTATAACTGAGGACGTGAAGAAAAAGAAAGCGCTGGTGGAGATAAAAAAAGAATTAACGAGCCAATTGAAAAAATTTGAGAAAGAAGGAAAATTATTGGAAGCAGAACGCATTAAAAGAAGGACAAATTATGATTTAGCTATGATTCGTGAAGTCGGTTATTGCAACGGTATTGAAAATTATTCAAGACATTTATCCGGCAAAAAAGAAGGCGAACCGCCGGAAACATTACTTTCTTATTTTCCGCATATAAAAAATCAGGAACATACTCTCCGTCGCTCGCACTCTATCTTGGAAGGGCAAGAAAGTTCTGGCAGTAGCGAATACTCCTCCGAGTATATTCCTGATTTTTTGACTGTCATAGACGAATCTCACGTCACCCTGCCACAGCTCCAGGGTATGTACGCGGGAGATGCTTCCCGCAAAAATACCCTTGTGGAATATGGCTTTCGCTTGCCTTCGGCCAAAGACAACAGACCTTTAAAATATGAAGAATTTAGTGAAAGAATCGGGCCTGTCATATACACTAGCGCTACGCCTTCCGACCAGGAACGCGCTCAAAGCGAACAAATGGTGGAACAGATTATCCGTCCAACCGGGCTTGTTGACCCGGAGATTTCTGTTCGGCCGGTTTCGGAAAGTCTTGCTCAGGATAATTCTCTCCGTCGTTCGCACTCTATCTTGGAAGGGCAAGAAAGTTCTGGCCGCAGCGAATACTCCTCCGAGTATACCTCTGGGCCTTATCCGGGTCAGATTCAGGATTTTATTAAGGAAATAGAAAAAACGATCAAGATGGGTTTTCGTGTTCTTGCCACGACACTCACCAAAAAAATGGCGGAGGACCTTTCCACTTATTTGAAAGACAAAAAAATAAAAGCGGAATACTTGCATAGCGATATAAAGACGATTGAAAGAATAAAAATTCTGACGCAATTCAGAAAAGGCGATTTTGATGTTTTAGTGGGGGTAAATCTTCTGCGTGAAGGGCTTGATTTGCCGGAAGTGGCATTAATCGGCATACTGGACGCCGACAAAGAAGGATTTTTGCGTTCGGAAACCTCGTTAATCCAGACCATAGGCCGCGCGGCCCGCAATGTATACGGCAAAGTCATTCTTTACGCGGACGTTATGACGGGTTCACTGGAGAGGGCGATAGGAGAGACCACCCGTCGACGTAATATTCAAATTGCTTACAATAAAAAACACAATATCACGCCGAAAACGATTATGAAAAAGATTAAGGACATAACCGAGGAAATGGAAAGCGAACACGGGAAAACGGTCAATGCGGAATTGGCACTTGATGTTGAATTGTTCAAGAAAGCGTTTGCCAGAGATAAAAGTAATAAAGGGAAAAACGAAAGTGATTCTATAAAAAACAGTTTACTTTCGGATGAAGAAAGAAATACAACAGTTTACGAAAAAATAATAAAAATAAAAGAAAAGGAGATGAATAAAGCGGTAAAAGAGCTGGATTTCGAAACGGCGGCAATCTTGCGTGACGAGATAGTTGTTTTAAAAGAAAAAATCAAAATTTGATGTAACTTTTTTGTTAAATTGGCTTTTTGTGTTATAATCTCCTTATCTTAATATAGATACACACCCCCTAGGAACGACGGCGGGTGTGGTTCTGGTATTATTTAATTTTTATGAAATTGGATAAAAATATAGATAAAATAACGATAAAAGGGGCTAGAACCCATAATTTGAAGAATATAAATGTGGAAATGCCACGCAACAGTATGATAGCCATTACCGGTGTTTCGGGTTCCGGCAAGTCCTCTCTTGCTTTTGACACAATTTTTGCCGAAGGGCAGAGGAGGTATGTGGAATCCTTGTCTTCTTACGCGCGGCAATTTTTGAATCAAATGCCCAAGCCTGATGTGGACGAAATAACCGGGCTTTCGCCGGCTATTTCCATTGACCAAAAATCCCGTTCCAATAATCCGCGTTCTACGGTGGCGACCATTACCGAAATATATGATTACCTGCGCGTAATGTATGCACGCATCGGGCATCCTCACTGCCCTCTATGTGGAGAAGAAATTAAAAAACTTTCAAACGAGGAAATTTTGAATTTTGTCCTGGAAAAAATAAAAGCGCTTGAAAAGAACAAGAAAAATAAGAAATCTGTAATGGGTATAGAATGGGATGAAACCGAAATGAATATTTTCTCTCCCATTGTCCGGGGCCGTAAAGGGGAATATTATCAATTGCTTTATGATTTGCTTGGTAAAGGATTTTCCGAGATTCGCTTGGATGGAGTAATGAAAAAATTGCGTGAACAGATAATTCTTTCCAAGAACAAAACGCATAATATTGATATTTTGGTTGACCATTTTGCAGTACACGAATTTTATGACCACAAAGATGAAAGTCGCACCAGATTAGCGGAAGCCTTGGAGCGGGCGCTCATTGAATCCGACGGTTTAGTGGCCGTTTCTTTCGGTTCCGAAGAAGAGTTCACAATGTCCGCGAAATTTGCCTGCAAGAATGACGGTTTTTCTTTTCCGGAAATTGAACCGCGTCTTTTTTCCTTCAATTCTCCGTATGGTGCCTGTGAAGTTTGCCATGGCTTGGGCACAAAATATTTTATGGGTGAGGAACCCTGTGATGCTTGTCACGGAGCGCGGTTGCGCCCGGAAGCATTAAATGTTTTTATCAGTGCCGGGCATAAACGCAAGAACATTCTTGAATTATCATCGTTTACAATAATAGAGGCAGCGGAATTTTTCAAAACTTTAAAGCTATCGGACCAGGAAAAGGAAATATCTCTGCCCGTTGTTCGTGAAATAGAAGCGCGTTTGCAGTTTATGTTGGATGTTGGACTCGATTATTTACAGCTTTCTCGTAAAGCCAATACTCTCTCCGGCGGAGAAGCCCAACGCATTCGCCTGGCGTCCCAGCTGGGCTCTAGATTAGTCGGCGCCTTATATGTCTTGGATGAGCCGACTATAGGGCTTCATCAACGCGATAATGACCGTTTGATTAAAACATTGGAAAACCTACGTGATTTAGGCAACACCATTTTAATTGTTGAACACGATGAGGATACGATTTACGCGTCCGATTATATAGTGGATATAGGCCCGAAGGCTGGTGTGCACGGAGGCGAAGTTATAGTTTCCGGATGGCTGGAAGAATTATTAACCGCAAAAAAGAATACAAACAATTCCAGAACCCTTTCTTATCTTCGCGAAGAAATAAAAATTCCGGTGCCGGAAAAACGCCGGGGCGGAAAAGGAGCGTTGCGTATAACAGGCGGGAAAATTTTCAACATCAAAAATTTAAATGTTGAAGTTCCTTTGGGCATAATGACATCCATTACCGGGGTATCCGGTTCCGGCAAGAGTTCTTTTATGTATGAAATTTTGTATAAAAATCTTCAGGCCCGTTATGAACGCAAATATCGCACAGTGAAAATTTTTAACTGTTCTTCATTTACCGGCACTGAATATTTGTCGCGCGCTATTTTGATTGACCAGTCCCCGATAGGCAGGACTCCGCGCTCAAATTTGGCCACTTATGCGGGCGCTTTTACCCATATCCGAGATTTATTTGCTACTACCGAAGAAGCGCGTCTTCGCGGCTGGAAAGCCAACCGCTTTTCTTTTAATGTGAAGGGCGGACGCTGTGAAGCCTGCGAGGGCAATGGTCAAATTGCCGTGGAGATGCACTTTTTGCCCACCGTGTACGTTACTTGCGATGTCTGCAACGGAAAACGTTTTGACAAAGAAACACTGACGGTAAAATATAAGAAAAAAAATATATATGAAGTGCTTCATATGACCGTGGAAGAAGGACTTATCTTTTTTAAAGATATTCCCGCAATCTATGACCGCTTGTATACGCTCTCGGGAGTGGGTCTGGGTTATCTGGAGCTTGGCCAGTCGGCAACCACACTTTCCGGCGGAGAAGCCCAGCGGGTGAAAATTTCCAGCGAACTTTTTCGCCCATATTTGGAAAAGACTATTTATCTTCTTGATGAACCGACAGTGGGACTGCATTATGACGATGTGGTGAAGCTTCTTGAAGTACTGAACAAGCTTGTGTCAAAAGGGAATACTGTGGTTTTGATTGAACATAACCTTGATATTATCAAAAGCTCGGACTATGTTATAGATATTGGTCCCGAAGGCGGAGTAAGTGGGGGGAATCTGGTAGCCAAAGGCACGCCTGAAGAAATAGCGAATAGTCCGAAGAGTTATACCGGGAAGTATCTCAAAAAAGCTCTGCGTAAATGATTTTTTATGACCCATTCGATAATCTCAGGGTCATGGTAATAAAATAGAACCATGAATATAAAATATTTCAAAAAACTTAAAATACCCCAAAAGCCCGGTGTGTATTTTTTTCTCAAAGGAAAAGAGATTTTATATATTGGCAAAGCGACATCACTTAGGGATAGGATAAAAAGTTATTTTGGAAAAGATTTAATTGAAACCAGGGGTCCGCTTTTAGTGGATTTAATATTTAAAGCAACCCAAATAGACTGGCGAGAGACAGATAACGTGCTTGAAGCGCTTATATTAGAAGCTTCTCTTATAAAAAAATACCAGCCGAAATACAATACTAAAGAAAAATCCGATAAAAGTTTTAATTATATTTGCATAACTAGAGAAGACTTGCCAAAAGTGATTATAGTGCGAGGCAAGAATTTAAAACCGTCTCTATTTTATAAAGTATTCGGACCTTATCCGAACGGTTCCCAACTTCGCGAGGCTATAAAGATAATAAGAAAGATTTTTCCATTTTTAGACGAAAAAAGTAAGAATTATATGGAATTTTACAGGCAAATAAACCTGATTCCGGATTTGGACGATAAAAAACTGTATTTACAGAATATCAAAAATATAATTTTGTTTTTTAAAGGCAAAAAAAAGCAGATTTTCAAAAATCTTAAGAAAGAAATGAATGCGTATTCTAAACTGGGTGAGTTTGAAAAAGCCGGCGAAATAAAAAGACAGCTTTTTGCCCTGCAACATATTAATGATGTGGCGTTAATAAAAAATGAAACCGGAAACCCTTTCATTTTTTCGTCCCTGCGCCCTTCCCTCGGCCGAGGTATCCGTGTTGAGGCGTATGACATCGCGCATATGGCAGGCAGAAATATGGTTGGCGTTATGGTCGTTATAGAAAACGGGGAGGTAGAGAAGAATGAATATAGGAAATTCAAAATAAAGACGCAGAGTGTTTCAAACGACACGGGTGCCTTAAAAGAAATGTTGGAAAGACGTCTGGCGCATAGAGAATGGCCTTATCCTAACTTGATTGTTGTAGATGGCGGTATGGCTCAAATAAACACTGCCAAATATATCTTAAATAAAGCCGGTTTTTCAATTCCGATTGTTTCGGTTGTGAAAGACGAACGTCATAAACCAAAGGCAATTATGGGTGATGAAAAACTTACCCGAAAACATAAGAAGGAAATATTACTTGCAAATAGCGAGGCGCACAGGTTTGCCATTGCTTACCATAGAAAAATGCGCGGCAAGAATTTCCTTAAGTAAGAAATAAGAGATATAATTTATAGATGGATAAAATATCTGAGCTTGGTAAATTGAAGCAGAAAATGGAGAAAGATAAGACTCTGCCCTTGCAAAAATCCAATCTGGTTTTCGGCGAAGGTAATACCGACTGCGAGGTGCTTTTTATCGGAGAAGCTCCCGGTTTCAACGAAGATATGCAAAAACGCCCCTTTGTCGGGCGTGCGGGGCAACTGCTCCGTAAAAACATTCGTGACTTGGGTTGGCAGGAGGGAGATGTTTACATAACCAATATTGTAAAACGCCGTCCGCCGGAGAACCGCGACCCGAACGAAGAAGAAATCGAGAAATACAAACCTTACCTGGCGCGGCAGGTAGATATTATCAATCCGAAAATAATTGTGCCGCTCGGCCGGTTCTCTATGAATTACTTTTTGCCGATGGCAAAGATTACCCGCGACCAGGGCAAACTTTTTAAAGTGGAGAAACCCGCCGGAGGACGGGCAAGTATTTTTGTTCTGCCGATGCTCCATCCTGCTGCCGCATTGCGGGGGAATGAAGCGATGAAAATGTTTGAAGATACTTTTAAAAAATTGCCAGCGGCCCTCCTGAAGGTCAGTGCCAGAGAGTTTGAAGAGACAAAGCATGAGGAATACATCCCGCCGGAAAAATTTGAAGATGTGCAATCTAAGCTTTTTTAGCAAATGAAAAAAAATCAGCAAAACATTTTAATAATTCACAATGTCCGAAGCGTGACAAATGTCGGCGCGATGTTTCGGACAGCTGATGCCGCCGGTATAAACAAAATTTATTTGACAGGCTATACGCCCGCGCCGCTTGACCGTTTCGGCAGAGTTCGTAAAGATATGGCCAAATCGGCTTTAGGTGCGGAGGAGTTTGTGCCTTGGGAGCATAGAAAAAGTTTATTGGCCTTACTAGGTAAATTAAAAAAGGAGAAATATTTAATTTTAGGCATTGAGCAAGCGCAGAATTCTGCTGATTATAAAAAAGTAAAATTGCAAAACAAAAATGCTTTTATTGTGGGCGCTGAAGTTACCGGTATTCCTAAAAATATACTTGCAAAATGCGATATAATAGCTGAAATTCCAATGCGAGGTAAAAAAGAATCACTGAATGTTTCCGTGGCCTGTGGGGTATTTCTATTTAGAGTGCTTGGTGTATAGAGCAAAAATGTGCGCTGCGACCGCCGATGATTTTTCTCGTTATTATTCCTTTACAACCTTTCTTTCTACATTTTTCTCCGGTACGCCTGTAAGCTTCATGATGGAGCTGAAATTTGCCCGGTAAGCCATAAATATTACGATAGTCTGACATTGAATCCCCGCCGAAATTTATGCCCTTTTTCAGCAATTCTTTCATTGCCTTGAATATCTTTTTTAATTCCTCTTCTTTTATTTTGGAAACTTTTCTTTCCGGATGCACCCCAGCGCGCCAAAGTATTTCATCAGAGTAAATATTGCCTATGCCGGCTATAATACTCTGGTCCATTAAAACCGTTTTAATTTTTCCATTAAGTTTTCTTTTAAATCTTTCCTCAAATACTTTAAGAGTAAAGTTTTTATCTAATGGGTCCGGGCCTATGTCTTTTAGATGTTTAGAATCGTGGGCTACTTTTGTATTAAGTAGAGTTATTTTGCCAAACTTACGCATATCTGAAAAAGCCAGATGTTTGCCATTTGAAAAAATAAAAACAAAGTGTATAAATCTATTGTATGAATCTGACAATGGCCCTTTCCCAGGTATCCACTTGTCTGTTTTATCGGAAAATTTGTATTTTCCATACAGCAAATGTCCGGTCATTTTCATATGAATCAAAATAGTCTTGCCGTTTGATAAATTTATCAGAATATTCTTTGCCCGTCTTTCAATAGATTTTATTTTTTTACCCGCAACTTCTTTCTTGAACGATATAAAGTATTTTGGATTTGCCACGCTGTCTGCCTTGCGTTTATCTTTAGTCGCCAGGTCCGTCCAAACGTCTTTTATGATAAGGTCCACTATTGTTTTTCTCAGACCCCTTACCGTTGTCTCTACTTCTGGTAGTTCAGGCATGGTATCATCATACTATGGATAAAGCGTTATTAAAAATCTTTGTTTTTACTTTTTTTCTTCTGCCTATTTTGTCTCCCTTTTATTCTTTCGCCGCCGATTCTCCTCCAAGCGAGCCCATTAAAATTTTACTGGTTCCAGGACATGACAATGAAGTATGGGGAGCGCAGTACGGCAATATAAAAGAGGCGGATATGACCTTGGCGCTAGCGACACGGATTTATAATCTTTTGAAACAAGATAAAAGGTTTCAGGTTTATATTACCCGGGATTCTCAGGGTTATACCAAAGAATTTGCCGATTATTTTGCGAACAATCAGGCAGATATATTATCTTTTAAAGAAAATGCCAAAAAGCAAATGCAAAGTAAGATTGTCAGCGGCAGTTTTGTCCAAAAAGCAAACGCTCCGCATCATGCCGTGAGCGAAGATGTTGCCATAAGACTTTATGGATTCAATAAGTGGATAGATGAAAATAAAATAGATGCGGTAGTTCATATTCATTTTAATGATTATCCGCGCAAGAATAAATGGGTAATAGGGCAATACAAAGGTTTTACAATTTATATGCCGGATTCGCAATTTGCCAATTCTAGGGAAAGCTTAAAGCTCGCAACTGATATTTTTACGGAACTTCACAAGAAATATATCACAAGTACCTACAAACCGGAGGCTGGCGGACTGATTCATGACCAAAAACTTATAGCTGTCGGGGCCAATGGGACATTAAATGCTTCCACACGTTCAGTGCTCATAGAATACGGTTATATTTATCAAAAAATATTTCGTACAACACCTTTGCGTAGCCAAGCCTATAAAACTATGGCTAATCTTACTACTACGGGCATAGAAAACTATTTTTTTGGAAAATAATTTTTATTTGTTGCTTAGTATTTTCAGGGCTTCACGAATTTTTGTATTTGTATTTATATCAGGAGAAACTTTTTTCAAAGCTTCACGCGCTTCGTTTTGAGAATAACCAAGAGATTTTAAAGCTTCCAATGCGTCGAGTTCTCCCTGAAGGGAAGTGCCGCTTTTTTCCTCACCCATTTTATCCCGAAGTTCAATGACTATTTTTTCCGCAGTTTTTTTGCCTATGCCAGATATTTTTGTGAGGTATGCCGTGTCGGATGTAGCGATAGCTTTTTTTAATGTTTCAATTGATGCGACACCCAAGATATTAAGAGCTCCCTTCGGCCCTATGCCAGACACATTTATAAGCATCTCAAAGAACTCCAATTCCTGGCGGTCTAGGAATCCATAAAGGTCTAAAATATCTTCACGCACATGAGTATGAATCCAAAATGATACGTCAGTGTCATTTTGCCCCGAGCTTTTGCGAGGGAGGGATAACTTAGCCAGCGTATCCGGCGACACGTTTATCTTATAACCAACCCCTGCTGTTTCAACAATCAGAAACTTGTCGGTTTTTAAAATTATTTTTCCTTTTACGCTTCCAATCATAGCTTAATCATAGCACAATTGCCCTTTTTTGTTTTTTTTGCTACTATAAATGTATGCCTATAACAAAATCAGCTAAGAAAGCAGTTCGCGGTTCTCTTCGCAAGAAGGGCTTCAATGACCGTCAGAAACACGACATAAAAGACATAATTAAAAAAATCGAAAAGACCGTTAAAACGGACAAAGAAGAGGCGGAAAAGCTTTTAAGTTTCGCCTTTGCCGTTATAGATAAAGCGGCTAAAAAGGGTGTCATCAAGAAAAATAATGCCGCCCGCAAGAAGTCTCGTTTGTCAAAACTGCTCAAATAAATAATAAACTTATGCCTATTATAGAAGTAAAAAATTTAACTAAAAAATTTGATGATTTCGTAGCCGTGGATAATATTTCTTTCTCGGTTGAGAAAGGGGAAATTTTCGCTTTTTTAGGTCCCAACGGAGCGGGCAAGACAACCACCATAAAAATGCTCACTACATTACTTGAACCGACAGAAGGAGAAGTGAAGATAAACAATTTTGATTTAAAAAAAGAAAGAGATGATGTTCGCAGGTCTTTTGGAATAGTTTTCCAAGACCCTAGTCTGGACGATGATTTGACCGCTTATGAAAATATGAATTTTCACGGCGTGCTTTACGGTGAGAGTAAAGCCAACCGCGTAAAACGCATAGAGGAGCTTATGAAATTGGTTGATTTGTGGGATAGGCGTGACGACTATGTGAAGAATTTTTCCGGTGGGATGAAACGCAGGCTTGAGATAGCGCGTTCCCTCATACACACTCCCAAAATAATATTTTTAGACGAGCCGACAGTCGGTCTTGACCCGCAGACACGCAATCATATCTGGTCCTACGTTGTTGACCTGTCAAAAAAAGAGGGTGTGACCGTTTTTTTGACCACTCACTATATGGAAGAGGCCGAAAAAATGGCGGATAAGGTTGTGATTATTGACCACGGCAAGATAATTTCTTCCGGAACTCCGGAACAATTGAAGAAAAATTCAGGAGTTTCCTCGCTTGAGGAGGCATTTTTGAAATTGACAGGCAATGCCATAAGAAGCGACGAAGCGGGGTCTATGGACTCCCTTCGCACGCATGCCAAAATGTGGGGCAGGAGAAGATAAAAAATAATTTAGAAAAAATTTTATGAATACAGTATACATACTTTGGTTAAGACAATTAAAAAAATACATCAGGTCAACGCCCAGGATTATAGGCTCTCTGGGTCAGCCCCTTCTCTTTCTTTTGGTGTTCGGTTTTGGCTTTGGTTCTATATTCCAAAAAGCGGGTGAGGGAAGCTACATTCAATTTTTAGTTCCGGGTATCGTGGCTATGGCTGTGGTTTTCACCGCTATATTCGGCGGTATTGAGCTTATTTGGGACAGGCAGTTCGGTTTTTTAAAGGAAACAATGGTTGCTCCGGTATCCCGTTTCAATATTATGTTGGGCAGAACTATAGGCGGGGCGACGGTTTCGGTTATTCAGGGCATTGCGGTGCTTTTGATTTCTTTTCTTGTGGGTTTTAAGATGAGTCATCCATTGATGATTTTCCCCGCGATTGTATTTATGTTCTTAACCGCTTTTTTCTTTACCGCACTCGGCACTTCCATAGCTTCCCAGCTTACCGATATGCAGGCGTTCCCCATTATAATGAACTTTCTGGTTATGCCCTTATTCTTTCTTTCCGGGTCTATTTTTCCTCTTGATGCTGCTCCGGCAGCTCTGCGATTTTTGAGCAAAATTGACCCGCTCTCCTATGGCATAGACGGATTACGTTATGTTTTTGAAGGCATCTCCAACTTAAATCCGTGGATTGATGTTTTAGTACTCTTTGCTTTTTCTCTGGTTGTTTTCCTAATCGGACGATTTTTATTTGAAAAAATGGAAGCGTAATTTTTTTACGGAAATTAAAAAAGCCCCCGAAGGGGGCTTTTTTAATGGAAAGCTCAGAACTATGCGCGTTGCACGTTCGTGGCATTTGGTCCTTTTGGAGATTCCTCTGTTTCAAAAGAAACAGCGTCACCTTCATGCAATTCTTCGAAGTTTACTCCGACAAGAGAATTTTTGTGAAAGAATAAATCTTTCGGCAAGCCTTCTCCGGCGATGAAACCGAAACCTTTCTCAGTTACGAGTCTTTTTATTGTACCAGTCATTGATTTTTTTTATTATTATTAAATTACAAATAGATATCCCTTAGAAATCGACTCTTTTCGAATCTACTTTGTCCCTTAAGTATAGTATATAGTAGTCAATTTGTCAATATCTATTTGCTTTGAGCAAGTGTTGCATTCAAAAAGGTGGCTAATTCTTCACCCTTTATTTCCCGAAAAGCGTTAGGTTTTAAATTGCCCAATTTTATATTCATAATTCTATCCCGTTTCAAGTCGGCAACTTCTTGGAAGAGCGCGGAACACATTCTTCTGATTTGATGTTTTTTTCCTTCAGTCAGTATTATTCTAAAAGTGGAATTATTTAGGATAGTCACCTTGCATTTCTTAGTAAGATACCCCTCAATATTCACTCCAGTTTCCATTTTTTGTTTGAAGCTTGAGCGTAGTTTATTCAAAGTTTTGACGGTGTATTCTTTTTCGTGAAAATATTTTGGATTTAATAATTGGTCTGTAATGCGTCCGTCATTCGTAAGTATCATAAGCCCGTGCGAAGCTTTATCCAATCTCCCTAGTGGGAATAGGTCCTCTCTCGGAGAACCGGTTTCAATTCCTATCGGTTTATTGTAAGCAAAATAAATGTATTTTTTCTTTTCTACTCCTTTTACTTCCACGATATCGATTTTGTTTACCCGGCTACCGAGTACCGCCAATTTGCCATTTATAAAAACTTTATTTTTTTGCACCAAATCGTCGGCGCCTCTTCTGGTTGCGATTTTTTTGGAAGCCAAATATTTATTTATCCGCATCGGATATAAGTCTTCCATTTTTGACATTATTTTTCTTTCGTATTTTCCGGAACCGGACTCGCAACCATTTTGGTTCCATAATATGTTTTTCTGGCAGCCAGAATAAGCAGGTTGAGCAGTAAGATAATCAAAAGCCATCCCAATAGGGAATTCGGTAGAAAATTACCCCCCAGCAACACAGCCAATGCGCCTTGCTGAACTACGGATGTTTCTTCCGCAGGCGCGGTTGTTTTTTGCGCGTTATCAGTTGTTGCTCCGTTTTTGGCGCTATTTTTTATAATGCTTTGAGCGGGCGGTTCTGTATTTACGGGGGTAGTAGTCGTTGTTGTGGTTGTGGGTGGCACGTATACATTTGCTGTAATCTTAGGGCTTGTTATGAAAACCGACACGTTTCCGTAAACAGGTATTCCGTTACCGTTTTGCGCGGTCGCGCGATAGTAATATGTGGTGCCCGGATTAAGGTTGTATAACAACTCGCTAAAATTAACAGGGTAGCTTGAATTTATTTTATTAGTGGAATTGTAAAAGTAACCGCTGTTTGTGCCCCATTCAAACCATCTTGTGGCGTAGTATCCATTGGGGTCAACATTTCCATTCAGCATAGCAGAAGTATCGTTAATTCCCGTTGCGGAATAGGTTGTGACAATAGGTTGGCTTGCATAACAATTGTAAGAAGGACAAGTATTGCCGGTAGTTGTGAAAGTCATTTGATTGCCGTAGGTAATTTGGCCGTTGTTATTTTCGGCCACAGCGCGGAAGTAGTAAACAGTGTTTTCCGAAAGGCCGCTTAAATAATAGCTATAACTGGTACCGATATTTGCGCCGTAGTCTACTTGATTTGTTTGATTGCCGTAATATGAATTTATGCCCCATTCAAACCAAGCATACACGTTTGCGTTATTGATTGAACTGACATAACCATTGAGGGTTACGGTATTATTACCAATATTAGTAGCCAAATTTGTGGTGACATTTGGAGCCCCTATAAACATCTGGGCGGAGACTGTATTTACACTCATAAAAAGCCCTAAAAAGGCAACCATACCCACTATAAATAGTTTCGTTTTTGTATTCATTATTGTTCTTAGTATATCACCTTATACAAAAAAGTCAAGGGAGTTAAGCCCCCTGACCCTTTGTAATTTTTCCATTAAAAATATGGTATTTTACTGTTTAGCGGTAGCCGTTTGGGGTCTTATTTGGATAGAATTTGCCGTGACACTGCCGTCAGTATTTGTAGTGCCAGTGACCAAAACTTCCTTACCTGTTATCAAATCACTTATTGTTCCGAAAGTTGTTTTTGTGATAGGGGTACTTGTGTCCAGAAAAACTATTTTTGACCCGCTTTGCGTTGCCGTGGTTGCCGAGGTCGGATTTATATTCATTATTTGGATAGTAATGCTGTCGGCGTCTTTGGAAATTATTTTGCCATTTATAAGTCCTCCACCAGCCGCTCTGCCCACGCCTCTATTTGCGCCGAATTGGCCAGTAAATATGCCGGCTCCGGTTACGCTTGATGCTACACTAGAACTGCTTTTGCCGTAAGACATGCCTGCATAAAATACCCCTACCAAAACTATAATTCCCACTATTATCAAAACTATTTTTTTATTTTTACTCATATGTTTATTTTTTATTAACTAATAATCACTAATAATTTACTCATATCGTAGCGCGTCTATTGGATTTAAATTTGCCGCGCGGCGAGCAGGGTAATAACCGAAAACTATGCCTATGAGGGCCGATACTCCAAAGGCAAGAATTACGGAAGACAAAGAAACGGATGCCTGCAATATGTTAAAATATCCCACGCCAAATGATATTAGCCACCCAAAAACTATTCCGATAAATCCTCCGGTAAAAGTTAAGAGTATTGCTTCCACTAAAAATTGTTTATTGATGTCGCTCTTTTTTGCGCCAATCGCTTTTCTTAAACCAATTTCCCTGGTGCGTTCTGTCACTGTGGTCAACATCATATTCATAATTCCGATTCCACCGACAATAAGTGAAATGCCGGCGACCGCGGCGAGCAGGGTAGTGAGTGTTCCCGTCACGCTTGAAGCAGTGGAAATAATGTCGGCTTCGTTTAGTATGTTAAAGTCGGCTTTTGTCGGGTCCGCTATATTATGTCGGTTGAGCAGTAATGTCGTTATATCATTTTGCACTTGCGTGGATGCACTGGAACTTTGGGCCGAAACGTCAATCTCACTTAAATATTTATTTCCAGAAATATATCTTTGCGCTGTTGTATATGGTATATAAATAATGTCATCAGAGGAACTAAAACCGGAACCCCCCTTTGCCACAGTTATACCGACAACTTCATATTCCGTACCGGCTATGCGAATTTTTTGTCCGACGACACCTGTGGCTCCCACGCCGAACAAATCATCTCTGGTGGTCGGTCCCAGTACTGCCACTTTTGAACCGCTTGTCACATTTTGAGCAGTTATGAAATTTCCTTCATCAACAGAAACATTACGAACTGTCGTGTATGAAGGTTCGGTGCCCATAATACTCGTATTTGTGTTTGTTCCCAGGGCCGTCACTTGTTTGCGGGAAGAAACTTCACGCACAACTCCTGCCACATTTGAAACTTGAGAAGCAATTGCATCGGCATCTTCCACCGTGAGGGATAATGCTCCGCCACGGCCGGCAGAGGGTCCGCCAAAAGTACGCGCGGCCCCCGGCATAATCATAACCAAATTTGCCCCTATGGACTCTATGCTTGAAGATATGGAATTTTGGGCTCCTTGACCTATAGCAGTCATGGCAATCACTGAAGCAATACCGATGATAATGCCAAGCATAGTAAGCCCAGACCTGGCCTTGTTGGTGAATAAAGAAGAGAATGTTTCATGTAAAATATCGTAAGTTTTCATATATTTATTTTAAATCGTGGTTAGCTATTCTTTTTGAGTGGGTCGTGCTGTCTGCCGTCAGTAATCCATCTTTAATGAAAAGAATTCTATCAGCATGTTCAGCTATGTCTTGTTCGTGAGTAATAAGCACAATAGTACGACCAAGCTCCTTGTTTAATTTCTGGAAAGTTCCCAGAACTATTTCACTTGTTTTGGAATCCAGATTTCCCGTTGGTTCATCGGCTAAAATTAGGGATGGTTCATTCACTAATGCGCGGGCTATTGCCACACGCTGGATTTGACCGCCGGAAAGTTGATTGGAAAGATTGTGAAAATGTCCTTCATCCAAACCGGCAAGAATTAATGATTTTTTTGCCCGAGCTTCTCTTTCATTTACATCTACACCATCATAAACAAGTGGCAACATTACATTGCGAAGCACCGTTGTTCTTGGCAATAAGTTAAATGATTGAAATACAAAACCGATTTTATCCTTGCGGATATCCGCCAATTCATCGTCAGACAAGGTGGAGACGTCTTTATTATCCAGAAAATAGGTTCCGCTCGTGGGATTATCAAGGGCGCCTAGTATATGCATCAAAGTTGACTTTCCGGAGCCGGATGGACCCATAATGGCTACGAATTCTCCGTCTTTTATGGTAAAACTCACTCCTTTTAGGGCTTGAAATTCAACATTCCCGGTTTTATATGTTTTTGTTATGTTTTTTATTTCAATCATTTTGTTATCTGCCTAGTGCTCGAGTTGCTCCTCCGACAGCTGCTCCGCCTCTGCCGCCTACGGCATTAAGCAGACTAGGGGCCGAAGTAGTTGTTGCGGTTGTAGATGTGATTGTTTTTGTTACCACTTGGTCTCCTTCATTCAATCCCGAAACAATTTCCGTGGATGTGTCATCAGAGACTCCAATTTGAACAGTTTGATTTCTAGGTGGTACAAGAGAAACGGAGCCTTGTACTCCTGCTGTCGGGGCAGGCAAGGCAGTGTCGAACATTTGTACATAACTGGCATTTCCTTGAGTCTTTATGGCGCTATTTGGCACCGTCAAAATATCTTGTTTCACATTGGTAATTATTTCCGCGTCTACGCTCATTCCCGGTTTTACCCTAATATCACCGGTGTCAAAACTTATTTTCACGTTGTAATTAACAACTCCAGAAGAAACAGTACCCAAAGAATCGATTTGCACCACTTTACCCGTTATTGTCAGGTCCGAAATAGCGTCAAAAGTAAGAGTAGCTTTTTCTCCAAGGGCTATTTTTGCCACGTCCACTTCGTTCAGCGGAATTGTCGCTATATCTTTTGAAGTGATAATTGTCCCCAACGTTGTTCCGGAGCCGGCGTTGTCTCCTTTTATGACGGGCACACTCGCTATTATCCCGTCAAACGGCGCTTTGATGTAATAATCAGCCAAATTATTTTGCGCGTCGAGCAGGGCATTTTGCGCCTGCTTTATGCTTAATTGCGTGGTCTGTGTTTCCAAATCAGAATTCGGAAACGCATCTTTGTTATTTTGAATGGTCGTCTCGGACGACAAGAGACTGCTTAAGTGAGAGTTAATTTCAGATGTGTAGGTGTTCAATAACGCTTTATGGGTTGCTATTATTGCCGGTATATTAAAATTGTATGTCTGCATTGAATTATTAACAAAATCAATATAGCTATTTGCGTCTTTTGTAATATCGGCAAGAAGTTTCGTCGTATTGTATGTTTCCGATATTAAATTATCAATAGCGGCGCTGTCGGAAGTTCTTGAAATTGATTTGTAATCGTCAAAATTTTTATTATATGCTGCCAATGCGGCATTATAAGAATTTGTTAGATTTTGTTTATAAATAAGAACTGTGTTTGTGTCGTTTTGTCCGACTTGTTCGGCATACCAATTGGCATACCATTGTCCGCTTATTTTAGAGTCGCTTTGGAAGAACATTGTCGTAAGTCCGTTCATTATGGAAGGCATATCCAAAAACGCATTTGATATGGCGGTAAAACCGTTATCATAAGATGACGCCAAGGTATCATTTAAGTTTGTGTCCGAATTTTGAATTTGAAGTTTTTGAAGCGACAAGTTTGCATTTTGCAGATTTATCTCCGCGTCTCTCACCGCTTTCTCCGCATTGGTATCGTCAATAACGAAAAGTGTTTTGCCTTCCGTCACATAATCTCCCGGATTGACATTTACGCTGGTAATGACGCCCGAAACAGTCGGAGTGATATTAATTTGGTCTGAGGCGGACACTTGGCCGCTACCAGAAACAGATGAAATGATAGTACCCTTGGTAACTAAAGCCGTAACATATCTGGTTTCACCGCTGGTTGTGGTGAGTTTTCCATATCCCCAATATATGGCGAGTAAAACTATCACCAGTATAACAGCGCTGATTATCTTATGTAGAATAATGTAAGACTTAACTTTTTTAAAATATTCCTTCATATTATTTTGTTGGCGCCGGCATCTGCCCTAAGGGAGCAGGCATACCAAGTGGCATTATTCTGATAAGTTTTGCTTCTATTTGACCTTGCGCATTGGGAGTTCCTATAACAACAACGGAATCGTCTATTTTCAAATCTGGAGCCGTAACGACTTCTTTGATTTTTTGTATTTGCGTATCGTCGTTTATTAGAACTACTTTTTCCGTATTATCTATGCCTTGGACTATTATGGTAGGCAATTCTATTTTTATAACTTTACCTATCGCGCCGTGGGCATTTGGAAAATTGTCTTTGCCAAACATAAAACTGTCGGGCCTCATTCCAAAGTTACGCTCATAATTTTCTTCCCAATTGTGCGCAAAAGACGCTTTGAGAAAGCCGACAGCAACTCCGGCATAGAAGATTAGTAAGGCAACTATGACAACCCCGATTACAACTAAAACTTTAGTTGAAACTTTTGACTCAAAAATCTTTTTTATATCTTCGTATATTTTTTTCATATTTTAGATTTAAAACGATAATAATAATTGTCCTTTTATGATTTGCCTCGACGCATATTTAAATGATAAGAATAAGATAAAAACGAGCGTTAGGGATAGGATGATACTCATTATTGGCAATGATTCGGCAATAGAAAGAGCGAGTTCTTTCCAGTAAGAAAAGATTGAGTTGCCGCTGGAAAATAGTAAAGAGAAATATTCGTAAAGGCCCGATTGCCCTAAATCGTTAAACAGCGATTTTCCCGCAGGTATGAGTCCTATAAGAGAAACAAGTCCGATAGAAGAAAAGGCCCACAACTTTAAACGCGCTATACGCCTATCACGCATAACTATTTTCTGCCAAATATTGAGAGCCAAGCCAGACCCTTCTTCATACTTGGCTTTATGAAATACTTTTATTAGTTCTTTCTCCATATGCGTATTATATACGTTTTAACATCCATTTTGGTGCACGTATTATAAGGTATTTTTTACTTCTTTGCACTTTAGAGTATAATACATAGCTATGATAAAAGGATTTACTTGCGGAGCTTTTGACTTGTTGCATGCGGGACATATTCTTATGCTGAAGGAAATTCGCGCGCAGTGTGACTTTTTGATTGTCGGTCTTCAAACAGACCCCACTATCGATAGACCGGAAAAAAGTAAACCCATAGAAACAATTGAAGAAAGAAAAATCAGGTTAGAAGGTTGTAAATATGTTGACCAGATAGTTTTGTATGATACGGAAGCGGATTTGTATAACCTGCTAAAAAAAATAAAACCCGATGTGCGTTTTCTCGGAGCTGATTGGCAGGGTAAACATTTTACTGGAGAGGACTTGTCCATTAAAGTTATTTTTAATTCCCGCGGGCACAATTACTCCTCGACCAATTTGAAGAAAAGAATTTTAGATTCTTTCAGTTAATTTTACTATATGAAGATTGCTTACTTTATCGGTACATTAAAGAAAGAAGATGGTGTTGCCCGTGTACTCTTGGCGTTAATAAATGAAGGGCAAAAAAGGGGTGTTGAATCGATTATTATTACCGGTTGGGCGGAAGATGAATCAATCTCACCAGTGCCTGTTGTGCAAGTCCCGTCAATAATTTTCCCATTGTATAAAGATTACCACTTGCCATTGCCCGGTATGCGCGGGTTTGAAAAAAAATTGAAAGAATTTAGGCCTGATATAATTCATATTCACAGTCCTGACACAATCGCTTGGGCTGCTTTAAAGTATTCTAAAAAACATAAAGTTCCAATCGTCGCCACATATCACACTGATTTTGCGCGATACCTTGTTTATTACCGTTTATCTTTTTTAAAAACTTTTGTTTGGTTTCTTTTGAAGAAATTATATAAACAAATGAATTTTACTACCACGCCGGCTCAGGTTGTAAGTCAAGAACTGGAGAAAAATGGCATACCGAATGTTTACACTATTCCCTGGGGGGTAGAATTTGAAAAATTTGATATTTCTTTTCGTTCATTAGAATGGCGGAACAAAATTCTTAATGGAAAAAATGAGGAGATTCTTTTGTGTGTTTGTCGGCTTACTTGGGAAAAAGATTTACGCACACTGGCCAAGGTGTATAACTTGCTTAAAAATCGCCAAAATAATTTCTGTATGATTATCGCCGGCGATGGCCCCGCACGCAAAGAACTTGAACTTCTTATGCCGGGAGCGTTATTTCTTGGACACATAGAAGGGACAGAACTTTCAAGGGTATATGCTTCTTCCGATATTTTTATTTTTCCCTCAAGCACTGAAACATTCGGGAATGTTACCATTGAAGCTATGGCATCTGGGCTAGTCCCTATTGTTGCCGACGCCGGAGGTTCAAATTCTCTGGTTAAAAACGGGGAAAATGGATTTTTGGCACGGCCTAATAATATTGAAGATTTTTGTGAAAAAGTCACCTTATTACTCTACAATGAACAATTACGAAAACGTCTGCAAAATAGCTGTTTGAATTTTGCCAAAAAGCATACTTGGGAAAAAGTTTTTGATGATTTTTTAAAGGGATACTCAAAACTTATAGACACTGAAAGATTTTAATACTATACTTTATTCACAATGCTCATACCGCCAGGGCTCCAAAATTATATAATAAATTACGGCTATATCGCTGTTTTTTCGTTAATTTTTCTGCAAGAATTAGGAGTGCCCAATCCGGTGCCTAATGAAATCATATTGCTTTTTGCCGGCTATCTTGCCTCAATAAAAGTTTTGAGTTTCTCTTTGATACTCTTGACCGGAATATCGGCAGACTTTATCGGCACTTCTGTATTATACGGCGTGTTTTATTTTTTTGGAGACCAAATTTTAAGACATGCGCCACATTGGTTGCCGGTGGAAAAGATAGAATCTATTAAACAACGAATATCAAAAAAAGAAGTATTGGGAATATTTTTGGGCCGTTTGATTCCATACTTACGCGGGTATGCTTCTGTGGCGGCGGGGTTGCTTGAAATTCCTCCCAAGAAATTTTTACTCTCGGTTATACTGTCGGCCGTGGTATGGAGCGGGGGCTATGTTTTAGCCGGAAGATTGCTTGGTAGAGAATGGAATAAATTAGTATCCGGATTCAGTTCTTTGCAGATATTGACTATAGTCGTGATTGCGATAATTCTGATATTTTTTGTTGCTCCTTTCTTGTACAGGCGTTTTAAAAAATCAAAAATTTAAGTAAATCTGCTGTTTTTAAACATTATTAAAAATACTTTTTTTGCAGCTACGAATATTTTAGGCAAAACCGGGAAAGAAATCTTTTTTAATGTGACTTTCTCCTACTCCCATTTCTTGCAAAGTATGGTCAAAGGTTGTTACCATACCGTGCGTACCTGAAAGATAGAAATATCTTTCCTTATAATCCGGTATTTCTTGTTGTATCATTTTAGCGTCAATGTAGCCTGTTTTTCCTTGCCATACGCTATTTGCGGGCACTTTGTCGGTAATTGTATAGACAGTTTTTATTCCCAGATAGTTTTGCGCTTGGTCCAATATGTCTCTATAGGCAATGTCAGCTGGAGTTCTGTTTGAATATAGTAAAACTATATCTCTTTTTTGTTTCATATCCAGAAGGTATTTAATCATACTTCGGAATGGAGTGATGCCTATTCCGCCGGCGATGAAAACCAGTTTTTTCTTTTTATTCCCGGGCATTGTAAAATTTCCGGCCAGCCCTGAAGCCACAACAATATCGCTCTCATTTATGGATAAAAGTTTTTTCTTAAAACTGCTTCCATTGGGGTAAAATTTTATTCCAATCCGTATTTCTTTTTCCGTCGGGGAAGAAGCTATTGTAAAGTATCTTCTGTTGCCTCGCGAATCTATTTTATTGTAATCCAAAGTCCATTCCAGATATTTTCCCGGTTTGAAATAGAATGGACGAGGATTGGAAAATACAAAATCGTAAGTATCTTGCGCCACTTGCACCCTCTCTTTGAGTTTTAATACAAGTTTTTGTTTTGGACTGACTATGTAAGAGAATAAGTTAGAAGCCAAGAGGGAAAGTTCCGGTGTGAAAAAAACCGAGCCTATATGGACTAAAGGGGAGAAGAAAAAACCGCACAATGCCCCATACAGCATTCGGAAAGATTTTTGAGGCGGAGAAGTTAAAGGTTCCGTGAACATCACAAAAGCAAAGAATAATATAGGTGTATAGAAAAGAGTTTGGTAAATAGTGTTAAAAAAATTGGATATATTGAATGCGCGGGCGCCTATTATAAATATAAACGCTGATATTAAAAAAGTTATAACCATATCGGACCTTCTTATTTTGCGGACAATTAAAAGTCCTCCCAAGATTACGAATGGGGCCATAATGAGAGTGCCGACCCACCAACTGGCATATTGATTTATGGTAAATGCTGTTATTGCCACGGCAAAAGCTGCCGGGTTGAAAATATGTTTTTTGCCTATTGCCAGAATATATTTGGATGCCACGCCTAAAACGGAAGCCCAAAACAAGAACATCCAGTAAGAAATATCTCCTATGTCTTTTACAGGCGTGATGATTAAGACCAGTATAAGCGCCGTAATATAGATTGATTCAAAATTAGTCGGAGCATCAAAAACCAAGGAAAATATTTCATTGAAAATCAGAGAAATCGCTATAATAAAAGCGATTCCTGCCAAGAAAAGAAGCGGGTTGTATGGCAATACTCCAAAAACAGAGAACACCAGACCCGCCAGTATCATCATAATAAGCGCGTATAATACAAGCCTATACATCGTTATTTTATTTAAGAAATTATCTATGTATTCCATCATATTTTTTTTATTTTTAAATTACGTATTTTTCAAAACCGGAAGTCATTTTTGCGACTCCATTCTTATCAACCATATATCCTTCAAAGCCCGGAAGATTTTCTATAAAATATATTCCGTTTTTTCCCATAGCGAAAGCCGCTGTGGCGAACCTGTCGGCTTCGTAAACATTTGGACCTATTACCGTTAAGCTGACGATATTCTCTATTTTTTCATTTGGGTTTTTGGGATTGTAAATATGCTGGTCTCGCACATAAGTGCCGGAAGTCGCCACACCTATGTCTTTGATTGAAAGTTTTTTTATTATTTCTTCGGTCTTGAAAGGATTTCGTATGCCTATTTTCCAAGGTTCATTTTGGTCGTTTTTTCCGAAAGCCTGAATATCTCCGCCGGCGTCAACATAAAAATCATTATAGCCCTCTTTTTTGATTATATTTGCCGCCTCCCAAATTGCCCAGCCCTTCACCAGTCCGGATGGGTCGTATTTTCCATCGGGCCTTTGTATATCAAAATATCCGTTTGTTTCCTTTTTTGTTTTTTCCGAAAGCTTGAAAATTTCTTTCATATCAGAACTCCATTTGTTTGCCTTAAGTTCACCTCGGTTTATTTTTGAGATTTCACTGTCTTCCTTGTAAGTGCTGAATCTTTTGTCTACTTCTTCAAAATAAGAAAAAATTTTATTAAAAATCTCCTCATTTGCGTTTTTGTCATTGATTTCTATTTTTATTGTCATACCCATTAAAATTTTTTCTTGTTTCATTTTTAAAGTATAGGTTAAACTAAGCTTTTGCTTGAGCCAATGCGGAAGCCAAAGACTTTTTAAATGCTCCGCTTGAATCTGTGGCTCCGGAAACAGTATTGACGTTCGAGTTCTGCATTTTTATAGCTTCCGATTTTAATATTGGCATTGCGTAATTGCTTATTCTAACCGAATTTCCTCTGTCTTGCGGGTAATCCAAAAAGACCACGTCAGAAAGTTTACCGTTTGTGATGACGGCTTTTACCTGTATATATCCATAATACGCGTCTACGCTATTTCCCGTATATTCGCCGTCTTTATATATGCCTTTATTTACTACGGCTACTATCTTAGTTGGCGCGGGTATCGTCGGTGTTGGCACAGTTTTTTGTACCGGTTGTTGGGTTTCCGTTCTAGGAGTGGAAGTATTTTGGGTTTTAATAGTTTTAACGCTTGTTGCGATTTTACTTTTTACCAAAGTCACTGGAGTGGCCACATAACTCAAAGTGTCATTACTTGACCCGTAATATATCGCATATAATGTGAAACTTCCTACAACAAAAAAAGATAATATCAATTTTTTCATAAATTTAAACCATTTAATGGCGGTACATAAGTTTATACGCAATTTTCGGAGTTCTGGTTCGTTTAACCAAGGATTTTACGCATTAAAATTATAGCACGGCGATGCTGGCTTTTTACAGTATTTAGGGGTTTATTTAATATTTTGCCTATTTCGTCAAAAGTCATATCTTCCTGATAATGAAGTACCATAATTGTTTTGTAATGTGTTGGAAGTTTTTCTAGCACATTATTGAGTAAATCAGAATCTTGCAATTGTTGCAATGCTTCGTCGGGGAGCAAATTTTCATCGGCTATTTTTTCTGAAAAAGTATCCGAGCCTTTGTCATCTCTATTTTCCATATCGGAAAAAAGCAGACTTTTCTTTTTTCTCAAGAAATCGGTGGCGGTATTTTTCGCTATGGTAAAAATCCAGGTTTTAAAACTTGCTTTTGAAGAATCAAATTTATACAAATTTTTCCAAACTTTTATAAAAGTTTCTTGGACTATGTCGGATGCCGTATTTTTGTCAGTCAAACGCGCGGAAAAATTGTAAAGAGGGGAGGTATAACGGTTTATCAACTCCATAAATGCTTCTTCAACGCCATTTTTATATAAAGCTATTACTTCTTCGTCGTTTCCATCAAACAGCATATGTTAAATATAACATAAATTTTGGGTAGGGTTTGCTGGCACGAGTATTTTACAAATCTTTTTATTAATATATAATGCTTGTATGCAACTCGATAGACAGCCAGATAACGTCTTTCGTTTCTATGATTTTAATCAGCCATTTCACCTGATTTCCGAGAATTTTTTTGATAATTTTGAGGATAAAAATAAACCCCTTATTTCATCTATGCCTGAGAACGGTATTGGTATTTTAGGCCAGAATCTTTACGGGGAAATTAAAAATCTTATTGACCGCGCAAGGAAGGAGAAAGGTGAGAAGTTTGCTACTGAACTTAAAAGATACATAAAAGATGACCTCCAGTATTTTCCGATATCCGGCGGAGAAGAAGATTATTTGTTACCTGTAAAGGAACAAATAATAGAGGAATTGCTGACAGACTAAGTAAGATAAAAATAAGTTTAGTGCAGTAAAATGACTTTGTTCTTTTGTGCCCTCAGTAGGAATCGAACCTACATCGCAAACTCCGCAAGCTCGCATTCTATCCATTAAACTATGAGGGCGTCTTCTTTTGTTATTGAAGATTAACAGTTTTCACCAAAAAACTCAAATTAGAAACCGAGCGAGTCCATTATTTTTTCGGACGGATGTTCTTTCATTTCTTCTTCAAGAACATTACCCAGGAGCATAAAATTTCTTATTTCTTCCACTAAATTTTGTTTTACAGGCATTGAAATTATCGGCATAAACAACCTTTCTGATTTTATGAAAAGTATAGGTTTTATATTATCCCTTTTCACCCAAAAAGACTTGATGTTTTCGTAAGGAAAAAGGCGATTCTTTATTTTTAACCCTTTTTTGTTCAATTCATAAAAAACCAAGTCCGGTTTTTTAACGGCAAAAGCCCCGAGCAGTATTCCTCCTATTATCAAAAGTAGTCCGAAAAAAAAGTTGCCATAAATAAACGAAGCCACTGAGCTTGCCACCACTATAATGCCGAGCGCCCAAAACCAATCGACGCCACGCTCTTTTTCTTCGTACTCTAACGCAGTCCACTCTAGTTTTTTATCTCCATCCATTAAGTCTAATTATACTAGCATTCGGTGTCTAATGCAAAAAACAGTGCACCATTTTAATTTATGAAGCGTATATGCTTATATACAGATTGTGTCGCACTTCTGTAAATTTATTAATAAAATATATAATAATGTATGAATAGTAAAAAATATGTTTATTCAATTATGACTTTAGCTGTATTAGCTTTAGCTGTAGTAACCACTCCCGCTTTTGCCGCTACCACATCTACAGGGGCAGGGCCCGGTAACGGAGCTTGGGGAGGTATGATGCGTAATCGCGCAGGCGGTATGATGAAACCCGCTGTTTTCGGCACGGTGGAAGCCATAAATGGCAATACCATAACGGTAAATAGCAAACAAGGTCTTGGGGCAGCCGGCACTACCACAACTGCCACCACAACCACGTTCACCGTGGACGCCACAAACGCAAAAATTATGAAAAATAATGTTGCCGGCACTATCGCAAGTATAGCGGTAGGGGACACCATCATTGCGCAAGGTACGGTAAGTGGTACAAATGTAGTTGCCACGAATATTCGTGACGGTGTGATGATGCGAGGAGGAGATGGCGCAAACAAACCTGGGCAGGGAGAACAAGGACTTCCTACTGTCGCAGGAAATGGGCAACCTGTTGTCGCGGGCACCGTTTCTTCGATAAATGGTTCTACCTTAGTGATTACAAATAAAAGCAACGTTAGCTATACGGTTGACGCAACAAATTCAAAAGTAATGCAGGATTCAAACTCTGCCGCAACAATCTCGAACATAGCTGTCGGGGATATGATAGTTGTGCAAGGCACGGTGAACGGTAATACCGTTGTTGCATCAAGCATAATAGACCAAGCTAAGCCGGCTACAACCACTGCGGGAACAACTCCCCACAAAGGATTCTTTAGTGGAATCGGTTCATTCTTTGCGCATATCTTTGGTTTTTAATTTTAACTTTCCACCAGACCAAACAAAAAACCGACTAAGTCGGTTTTTTGTTTGGTCTGGTGTCATTCAACATGCACTTTTATGTCTAGCCTCTCTTGTTTTAATTTAAGGAAAAGTATGGTAAACGAACCTAGAAAGATTATGATTGAAGCAACAAGAAAAACATAATCGTAGGCATTTACCTCTGCTTTCAGCGCAATAAGTGAAATGTATTTTTGAATTTCAAGCGGAATGTGGCTGCTTAGTTTGCTAAATCCATTAATAGTGAGTACGTTGGTATTAATTCTATTATTTAATATCGTGGCAAAAATAGCTATGCCGAATGCGCCTGAAATATTTCTGACCAAAGCGAGAATAGATGACGCTATGCCTATTTCATTTTGGGGAACAACCGAGGCAATGATGTTGGTGCGCTGAGCCATTCCGAATCCAAGCCCGAATGCCATAACCGATAAAGGAATTATAATACTGAGGGCCGTTGACTTCGGGTCAAGTCCGGTAAAAAGAAAAATACCCACAGCCGCAACCAAAGTGCTTGCGAATATTACATATCGAGACTGCACTCTACCCATAAGCAATCCGCCGACAGGTGCCGCAAGCATTAAGGCCACGGCCATCGGGATAAATAGATATCCCGATTCCGTGGCATTATATCCGAGAAATGTCTGGGCAAAAATCGGTATTAAAAAAACACCGCCCATCATTCCCATAAATACTACGAAGTTATTTACAAGGGTATTGACAAATGCCGGAATTTTAAAGAATTTAAGGTCAACAATCGGTTCAGAAACTTTTTGTTCTATCTTAATGAAAATTCCAAGAAGCAGGACAATAAAAAAATAACATATAATACTTCCCGCCGAGAGCCATCCCCAAGTGGAGCCCTGGTCCAATACCAACACTAAAGAAGAAAGCATACCTCCCAAAGTTAATGCTCCCCACCAGTCAAAAAACTTTGTTTTTACCTCTGAACGTGATTCGTTTATAAAACGTATGGCCATAGCCATACCTAAAATTCCGATTGGTATATTAATTAAAAAAACTGAGCGCCAGCCGAAATTATCAATCAATGGCCCGCCCAACAATGGTCCGAACACTATGGCTGCCGCGAATGATGATGACCAAATGCCGAGCGCTTGAGCGCGCTCTTTTCCTTCCCTGAAAGTTACCGCCAAAATAGCCATTGCGGTAGGATAGTCCGCAGAGCCGGCGATAGACTGGATTATCCTAAAGATAATCATTGAAAAAAGATTCCAGGAAAGTCCGGCTAGGGCCGAACCTAAAATGAAAATGCTGAATCCCCAGATGTAAACCTTTTTACGTCCGATAGTATCTCCCAATTTTCCCCAAATCGGGACGAAAACGGCATTAGCCAGAATATAAGCGGTAGCAATCCAACCCGCGGCAGAGACTGTGATTCCGAAATCGTTGATAATTTTCGGCAATGCCAAATTTACGATGGTCTGGTCCAGCCTTCCCAAGAATGTTCCTATAATAACAGTAAGCAATATCCACCAGCGCAAGTTCGTGCCTTTTTTATTGTCTTCCATATTTATTACTTAGTATAAACCGTTATTTTCGCAGACATGCCGCTTTTAAGTTCAGGATATTCTGTCACATTGAAACGAACTTTTACATCAAATTTTTTAACCGGACGTTGGTCTGAGATATCAAAAACAACTCCGGTATCATCCGAAACAGGACTTATTTCATCCACTATGCCTTCGTAAGTTTTGCCGGGAAAAGCATCAACGGAAAAAATCGCTCGCTGTCCGGCTTTCAAACTATCTAATCCTTTAGTTTCTTCTATTTGCCCCACGGCCTTCATTTCCTGGTCGTTAACGATTGAGACGACTGTTTGTCCGGGAGAAAAATATGACCCCAACACATTTGGAGCACTAGCAACAATGCCGCCGTCCTGCGTGGAAATAATTTGAGAACCAACTAAAGCCACTTCTGTGTTTGCAGGTACTCGGTCGCCTTCTTTTACATACAGAGCATTCAATACTCCCGGTGAAGTAGGCGACAAATTTATGATTGGAGCTTCGAGGTCGGAATTTTCAATAAAAACCGTGCCCTTTTCTATTTGCCAGAATATAAATATTCCCAATAAACCGAAAATAACCACAAAAGAAATTATGCTATGCATCCACGGCTTTTTTAAAATATGTTCTTTTTTTGGCGTATTTCCCGGGATGTTAGCAGCTTGATTTTTTTCTTCGTTCATATTTTTTTTATTGATTATTTTTAATAGAAATTCCGGTGCTGATAAATTCAATAGCCGAGGCATTTGGCATAGCTATTTGTCCGGGTGCTATAGCAACCGATACTATCGTGCCGTCAGAAGGCGCGACAATTATCGTATTTTCATAAGCCGCTTGTGCAATTTGCACCATACCGGCGGCATTATCCATTTGCGCTTGCGCCGCCGCTACATCTTCCGGACGGGCCGCCGTTACCAGTGTAGCTAAGGAAGCGTTAGCTTGGTCAAGAGATGCTTCCGCGTTTGAAACTGCTTGATTTTTTGTCTCTTGTGCGGACTGGTAGGCATTATAATTTGCCAAATAATTTGGCGCAGTATCATTCGGTATATTAATTTTCCAGGCTGTGCCCACATACGAAAGTCCGGCGGGGAATTCTATATAAAGTCCGGTATCTAAAATAGGTTCGGATATTGTTGTGCTCATAATACCTGTGCCATTTACAATTCCGGAAACTGTAAAATATCCACCGCTTCCCGCTTGGTTCGCGATAATATTTATTGTTCCTTCCGTGTTTTTTGTATAAGTGCCGGTTATTGAAGGGGTAGGAAGGTAAGTTTCTACGTCCGATTTTGCCACTAAAGTGGAATTAAGAAAATTGGTGTATGCATTTGCGACCAAAAGAGCTTGCTGTTTGGTTATTCCGTCTAGATTAACCTCCGCAGTATTAACGGCCGCTTTTGCCACATCTATAGCCGTACCCGTCGCGCCATTGATAATTTTTTGGTAATTAGCCTGTGCTGTTTTATATGCCGCCTTGGCCTCTGCGAGTGCTCCTTGCGTGCTTCCTGAATCAAGGGTTGCTAGTACCTGCCCTTGTTTAACTATGTCGCCCGCTTTTACGGAAACGGTTTTGATTCTGCCGCCTGAAAGAAAACCGAGCGTTATATTCTGATTTTGGGAAATACTGCTGTCTTCGCTTGTTGTTTCTTTAATATATGGGCTAGCGGGCTTTTGATTAATTTTGATATAACTGAAAACGCCAATAGCTATGGCGACTATTAAAGAAATTATAATTACTCTTTTTGGATGATGTGGCAACGACACTATATGTTCTTTCATAATTTTTATTCTTTTATTAATATATTAAGTATTTTAATTAATTGTTTTTGTTCGGTATCACGCAATCTTGAAAGCATTTTAGTAAAAATAGTGAATCTGTGTTCGTGAAAAGTTTTGAAAAATTTCCATGCCTTGGGGGTAAGTGTAATTTTTATTGTTCTTCTGTCTTTATTGTTTGCCACCCGGGTTATGAGTTTTTTCTTTTGCATTGTTTCAATGATAGCGGTGGCAGATGGGGGAGTTATCTTTAAATGGTTCGCTATTTCCTTCATTGAAGGATTTCCTCTTTCGGCAATATACGCCAGAGCATCAATCTGCGATATGGGACATTGAAGATTTTCTGCTTCTTGTCGCAATATGTCTGAGAGCTTTCGGCGAAAGGTGGAAAGTGTTTCTTCTAAAGAGGACGTATTGTTTATCGGTTGTTTTTTCATAGTAAATAACTAATTGTTAGTTTAACTAACAATATCATATATCAACAGAAAACGCAAGCCCTCTTTATTGTAAAATAATGCTGGGATATTGGTATCCTAAATAATTTATGATATTGTCTTATTATGAAAGAATCTTTAGACCATCAATTTAAAGGAAGACAAAAATCTGAGGTTGGAATTTCTATGTCGGATAGGACAGAGGAATCGTATTTTTGGAGAAAAATGTCTCTTTTTAAAGATAATGAGATTTTGGAATCGGGTGCGGAGCAATCAAAGGTCAGAACTTTTATCGAAAAAATTTATGAAAAGACTCGCTCGGTTATGGTTTCTCCCGCTGTCCGTCGTCACGCATTGAATCTCCTGCTTGCTATAGGTGTTCTTGGTTTTTCGAATGAAACTTTCGCTTTTGAGCAGTCTGGAGGCAAAAATTCATTGAAGGATATTCAGGCGACGGAAAAATTCATCGATAATGATAAAACGGAACAAATTCGTCTTTCCCCAGAAGAAGTTGAGGAGGAAGAAAAACTCCGCGCCGAACAATTGCAGTATCTCTCTTTGATAAAGACATTAAAAGATAAAAAAATAGATTTTAATATAGAATCCTCTTCCATCTCTTTCTCAGGAATGGGTTATAGTTCACCGATGGATTGTACCTCTGGCCTGTATGAAGAAATATCCAAATTGGGAGGCCATACCTACGGGGGCGATCCATTAAACAAATTAGAAGAGACAGCAGGTGAACTAATTGGAATTGACAATCGTCTTATCGTAGATAATAAAGAAAAAAACGGACCCATAAGAATATCTCGCTATCATCTGCGTTTTGGCTTGAGAGAAGATTCAACTTCTAGGGAAATAATATTCGAGGATTGGTTGAGCAAGAAACCGGTGCTTCTCCGTCAATTTTTTCAGGGTACTGATGGTAAGGATTATGATGCCTGGCTCGAAAAAAATACGAAGGATATCATTGCTACGATGAAGGGAACAAAGAATGAGGTTGATTTAGAAAGCGTAAAACCACTTAATGCAGAGACTGTTTTGACTTTCGCCGATAAGGGTTTTAATCCGGAGATTCAGAAAATCATCCAGGAAATAAAGAAAAATGACTGGCGGATGAGTATCGACTTCGGTCGGAGAGGTGAGGGGGATGTCACTTCTTTCTCTAATCGCAAGATCGATCTTGACACGCTTATTCGCTACGGCTCTTTAAGAATAGCTAGTCTTAACAAGATTATTTTTGAGCGCTCCGAAAAAATTCAAAAAAGCGATACAGCCAAGAATTTTCTTGCCGAGAAAACATTTTATGACTCTTTTGGGAATCAGATTTGTGTTACCAACCAAGTTGATAGTGTCGGTCGGTATGAACAGGTAATTTATGAAATAGCCTATCCACTTACTAGCAATGACAAGTTGGATGAGTCTTTTGTCAGCTTAGATTTGCAACCGTTGGGCATTGATGGCAAAATCGATGATTTTGCCCTGCGGCCGATGGAACACAGGCTGGATATAAAGGACATTAAAACCAATTACTCGATTTTTGCCTCGCCGGAAGTGACTAAATATATTAATGGTAAAAATATTTCGCTCTATGTTCAAGGTGTGAATATAGCGGAAAAGCTCTTCGGTGCTTTGCCGGGAGAAAAAGTGAAGAAACTCTATATGATTGATAGCCCGCAACTCAACGCTTATTTTGACGATCGCGACACCGTCGTTCTTAGTTTTCAGAAAGGCCTTTTGGACAAGGAAACGAATGGGAAAGCCGGGATTATACTTCCAGATCTTATTGCTGAGCATGAGACATTCCATCTATTTGATAGGATTTACCATATAAGTTCTAGCCCATCTTGGAAGAAGTTGTTTCAAAGTTTCAATCCGGGGGAATTGGGTTTTTTGGGTTATGTTAAAGAACCCAGTGATTTTTATAAGGCCATTAATGAAAGTAACTTTGACCAGAAACAAAAACTTTTTGGGGGTCACAGTAGCGATAATTCCAAGGAATTTTTAGCTTCGTTTGTGAATTCCTTAACCCGAGCAGATTGGGAAAAGATTATGGTTGGACGCTCTGGGAATTTTATCCAAAAATATAAGAAAACACTTTTAGTTTTACGCGACATCTTATTAATGAAAAAAGAAATTCCAAAAACTGCACCTATTTTAAAGGTTTTAGAAGAAAAAATTTCTTACTTGGAAGGATTTTAATACCGGCGGAGGTGTTTAGATGTGTTTAGAAATGTTGATTGAAGGGTATACGCCGAAACTTGGAGTTTTTTGGCTTAATGCCAGTACTTGTTTTCTATTTGAATGCAAAAGCCATCAACACGATAGTCAAAGCGTTTAAAACTACCAATGCCGATACGAATGCAGTTTTTGAAGGCATTGCGCTAGGGCTCATTAAAATATAAACCGTGTATATTATCGCAACAATCGCCGCACCAAGAAAGTTTCCTTTTATCATAGTTTTTAAATTAAGTTAATAAAATACTAGACCTTTAAGAACTATATCATGTCTTCCAAATAACAAGAACCGTTCTTGCTATACTCTAACTTTTTCCTTCTTCATCTCCCTTGGCATCATCATCTTCATAATTTCCAGTACTATTGTTTTTATTCTCACTATCGCTAGTATTATTTTGGTTATTAGTTCTATTTTCTTCGCCTTCTTTTTCTTTATCATCAGAATTCATAATATAATTATAACAAAAATTAGAACCTTTTGCGGGCGGTTTGCCTCGCCCATAGGCTATGGCCGAGGGGTACGTCGTTCAGACTCTGAGAGTCTTCAGACTCGAACGAGCTTTTGGAACCTCTTTATTGCAAAATAAGGGTGTTTAGCACATTTTAAAAGAATTTAGTGGGAGGTTGTTGGAGGGATGGTTTCTGGAGGAATTATTGGGATTGATGTTGAAGAAGGAATAACTCCTGACGATGGAGAATAGACAGCGTATTGAAAAAATATTCCTTCTTTTGTACTTTCGGTAATCCCATTACTCTGCAAATATTCATTTAAAACAGCTTCGGCTTTTTCCTTTGATACTTCGCAACTAGGATTCATCATATCAACTTTATCGTGACCATCAATCACCTCAGCACTAAAACACTTTCCATTGGAATACACGGGTATTAGCCATGCAAGTGGTTTCCTGTTGTCAGTAAAAAGTAAAACCATATCGCTTGTTGGAGCTATAGTTATATCTTTATATTCTTCACCATAATTTTTCAAAAATTCCGAAATAAAACCTTCCTTATCGTCAACTGCAATTTTTCTCGCTTCATCCAGTGTCAGTAATGTCTGATATGTCACCGGAGTAATATCCGTTAAATTTGTAATCTCTTTCACTTGATTTTCTGTGAGAACTTTTAAATCGGTTATACTTGTTTGAGGAGAAACAAAAAACAAATTACCATTCTTAAGAGAAAACAACCAACCAGTTAGTACTGCCGATGATGCTTGTTTCTTAAATAAAGCCGTATATCCTAATATTCCCAACAAGATAATAACCAGAGTGATAAACATTATTTTTACAAATCTTTTCTGTTTCATGTAAATATATTATAACACTAATTACGATTTATTTGCGGGCGGTTTGGTACGCTGTAGGAACATATTTAAATACGGGTCTGGGCTAATCCTTCAATAACGGTAGCATTTGGGAGAGATGCTAAAAAAGAACCAGTTACAGCTAGTTTTGAACCACGAATGCCGCTGCCTATAATCACATATTCTGAATCAACCACTGATTTGTCAATTAAAATAGGCCAGTCGCCAGGGAGACCGATGGGGGTGATAGCCCCATATTCCATTTCTGTCTGCGCTACCGCTTGTTCCATTTGGGCAAAAGAAACTCTGCGAGCGTCTAAAGTGCGGCGCGCAACTCCGTTGACATCCGCTCTGGTATTGCCTAAAACTACGCATGCCGCTAACCAACTTTTGTCGGCTTTTTTAGCTTCCAATATCACGCAGTTGGCGGCTTGTTCCATACCGACTTTATAGTGTTCACAAAATGCTGCTGTATCAGAAAGATTTGGGTCAATTTCTGCGACACCTATGCTATCCTTCTCAGATAAAACAGAAAATGCCTGATTTACTTTTTTTGCCAGTAATTCAGGATGCTCAACAGCAGGAATGAAATTTAAATTTCCTAACTTAATATCCATAAATTTATTATATCAAATTTTCTTTGCGGGCGGTTTGGTACGCTGTTGGAACTAGTTTGTTGGAAAATAAGGGTTAACTAGGAAATGGAATTACCTCTTTTTTGAATAATCTGTGATTCCTAGTCTATTTCCAAAGGGATCATCAAATTCAACTGCAAATCCAGTATAGATTTCAAAAGGTTCTGAAATAAAATTAACCCCTTTTTCTTTGAGATTTTTAAATTCTATCTTAACATCATCAACAACAAACCAAATTGTCGGTTTTGTGGCAGGAAATTTCTTTACATCTTTTACTATAATTGCTGGTTCTTGTTCACCAACTTTAAAAGCAGTCATACCATCGTCCGTAAAATCAAACTTTACTGGTAAACCAAGAACTTTATTATAAAATTTCTTAGCTTCATCTAAATTACTTACTGGTAGGAAAAAATTATCATAATCTTTCATCATATAGTTAGTTAGTATTAAAATATTTTAATAAACTACTTGGTACTTTTCGGCAAGCACAATATTTTTGATGTTTTTTATGCCAATCAACCTTTTGCTTCAAGGTTGCCCTTAGAAGCATTTTATTTTTTGAATGCCAAATTTTATTCATGTTTTTATTTTACCACAAAAACCATTTGCGGAGGCGGTGAGAATTTCTCCCTCGACTAAATTTTTTGCCGTCACAAAAAATTTGTCTGGGCACCGACTCATACATTTTTTCTGCTGAAAAAATTATATTCCGTCGTTCTCATCTCACACGAAAGCCAAGCAGTTGGCTTTCTCGCCTCAGCTTAACAAAAAACGGCACAAATAAAATTGTGCTCGTTTTTGCACAAGCGGAGGCGGTGAGATTCGAACTCACGATGCCTTTCGACATTCCGGTTTTCAGGACCGGTGCACTAAACCGCTATGCGACGCCTCCATCTGCATAACCTTACTTTATTTTAAGGTTTTTTTCAATAGAAAAACTATTTTTATTTATTCTTTTTTAGGGGAGGATGATTTAGTGAAAATCTCTTTCACATCACTCCACTTCTTTTTAGCGACAAAGAAAATATATATAATTTCCAAGATTCCAGCAGTATTTATTACGAGCAGCAACAGGAACCACACTTTTTGATGATTTTGGGCGGCTATCCACAGTGAACAGCCTTTCCAAAACAAAACCCATATTAATAAAATAATAAGCGCCCAACTATTATTGCCCATAAAAAACGGATTAAATTGATTCATAGGGAATATTGTACCAGAAATAAATATTTGTGCTAGTATTTTATGTATGCAAAAGTTTCTGGGCATTGATTATGGCACAAAAAGAATAGGTGTGGCTGTTTCGGATGAAAATGGCGTTTTGGCTTTTCCGAAAGAAATTATTTTGAATAATTCAAGCAGTTTTGACAGACTTAATGATATTCTCAAAAAAGAAAATATTAAAGAAATTGTAGTAGGGGAATCGGTGGATTTTTCGGGAAAATTGAACGTTTTATCAGCGAGAATTGAAATTTTTATTTTAGAACTCAAGAATAGATTTAAATTACCGGTCCATAAACAAAAAGAATTTTTAACCTCGGTTGAAGCCCGCAAAGCGGGAAGCAGTAAAAAAAGTTTAAGCCAATCACAAGTGCACAGCAAATTGAAGCAAATAAAAAGCGGACGCATAGATTCTTCCGCTGCCGCTTTGATTTTACAGCGCTATTTAGATAAAATAAATAATAACAAAAAATAAAATGATAAATTTAGAAGAATTTAAAAAAGTTGATATTGTGGTGGGCAAAATTCTGTCGGCGGAAAAAATTCCCGATACCGATAAACTGTTGAAGTTGTCCGTTGACTTAGCGGAAGAAAAACCAAGACAGATAGTTTCCGGCATATCTTTGTATTTTCCGGACTGTAGCGTTTTAGTCGGTAGAAAATGTATGTTTGTCGCTAACTTAGAACCGAGAATAATCCGCGGAATCGAAAGCCAGGGAATGATATTGGCTGTTTCAACGGAAGACGGTAAGTTTTCTTTACTCTCGCCAAATGACGAAATCCCTGTCGGTACGCGAGCAAGATAAGATTTTGTTAAAAATTTTACTACGGAGTATAATATAATGATGTTTAAGTCATCATCTTTTGGTTTCCATATTTCAGACGAGTCTATAAAGTTCATAGAACTTAGTAAAACAAAAAATGGCATTAAAATTTCTCGTTATGGGGAGAAAAAACTGCCAATGGGAATTATCGAGTCAGGGAAAATAAAAGACCCGAAATGGCTGGAACAAATTTTGATATTGCTTAAAAAGGAAGAAGGAATAGAATCCGCTCATATTTCTTTGCCTTATGAATTATTTGACGAAAACGAGCAAAAATTCGGGATCGAAGTGGATAATATGCTAGGGAACGTGATGGAAGAGTATCTTTCTGTTTTTAAAAATTCCATGATACGTGCCGGATCGGTTGAATTTGAGGCGGGAGCTATAGCCAAATCCGTCATCAAAAAGGGCGACTCAGACACTTATATGATTGTGGATTTTGGCAACAGGCGTACCGGTATTTCTATTGTTTCCGATGGCGCATTGGTATTCACTTCTGTGCTTGATTTTGGCGGAGCGAAACTTACTGAGATGATTAAAAATAATTTGAATATAAGTTTCGAGGAGGCGGAAAAAATAAAAAAAGAATTTGGCTTGAAGCGTGATATTGAAAATGCGGAATTATCTAAAACTTTTTTAAATGGTTTTTCAATTTTATGCGATGAAATAAACAAACATTTTATATATTGGCACGTTAACAAAGAAAAGAACGGGAAGGACAGACCGCAAATCAAGAAAATAATTCTTTGCGGCAGTAATGCTAATATAAAAGGGCTAAAAGAATATCTCTCTGTTGCTATGAAAAATAAAGTGGAACTGGCTAATGTTTGGACTAATGTATTGGATACGGAAAAAAATATTCCGGAGATAAATTTCGAAGAATCTTTTATATTCGCTCCGGCTCTGGGAGTTGTGTTAAAGGATTTTTAGTGTATAAATAAAGGATTAAGTACATTAATATTGCGCGGTTATGCTGTTTTGACAAAGTAAATATTGCGCGGTTAGCTCAGTTGGTAGAGCAACCCGTTTACACCGGGAAGGTCGTAGGTTCGAGTCCTACACCGCGCACCCTCGGCCATAGCCTTACGGGCGAGGCATTGCCCTTGTAGTTCAATGGATAGAACAAAGCTCTTCTAAGGCTTTGATGTAGGTTCGATTCCTACCAAGGGCACAACAAAATGACAGCAAAAATAAAAATTTTATATGAAGATGGGGATATTTTAGTAATAGATAAACCCTCTGGTATTTTGGTACATCCCGCCGATGGCGGGGCAAGTCCTGACGGACGCAGTAAAGAGAAAACGATTACCGACTGGATTTTAAAAAATTATCCTAAATTGAAAGGAGTAGGCGAGCCGGTGACTTTTAATGATAAAGCCTCGCCCATAGGCGTACGGCCGAGGGAAATTGACCGTCCAGGTATCGTGCATAGACTGGATAAAGAAACATCCGGTGTTCTTATTATTGTAAAAACGAAAAAGGCCTTCGCTTATTTTAAAAAACAGTTTATGGACAGGGAAATAAAGAAAACTTATTATGCTATTGTCTCCGGATGGGTCAAAAATGACCACGGGACAATAAATAAACCTATTGGCAGAAGTCCAAGCGACTTTCGCCGCAGACTCGCCGGACGTGGAGTAAGGGGAAAACTTCGCGAAGCTATTACCGAATACAGAGTTCTAAAAAGATTTGAAGCTCTGTGTGTCGGAAAAAGGTCGGACCTTAAGAATTTAAAAAGGTCCGACCTTGAGGAGACACCCGTCAAATTCACTTATCTTGAAATCCATCCGAAAACAGGCCGAACGCATCAAATCCGCGTGCATATGAAATTTATAAATCATCCAGTGGCTTGTGATTCTCTTTATGCTCCGAATAATCCTTGTCCAAAGATATTAAATAGATTGGCACTTCATGCGAAATCTATAGAATTCAAGAATCCGAAAGGGGAAATTATAAAAATAGAATCAACATTGCCGAAAGAATTTGAAAAAATAATAAAAGGTAAATAAAAAAAGGAGTATCGCTACTCCTTTTTAGTCACATTATAATAAATTGGTGTGAACTTCCTATTTGGGAAGCTACCTTTTGCTCTTTTTAGCCACCCCGCTACTTCGAGGGTAGCTTCCGGCATGTTGGCACACTCTTTATAGTAAACAGTGCCATTTATGTTCAAAAGAACTAATATCATGTTTTTCTCCTTTCCAATGTACAATTTTATTCATTATCACAAGCGTTGATTTGGTGACTAACACCAAATACGGCTCCAAATCCCTTCAAATATTTATACGGAGCAATGAACCTGCTTATCTCTGAGTGCGGTGTTATGTCTATGCACCCAGGAGCGCAGACGCGAACACAATCATACTCCACGTTTGACTTGTTAACTTTCACTATCTGCCCTTCTGTTTTGTAGTTTCCAACCTTATATTTCTCGTCGTACCACCAATATAATGTAGCGGCATGAGTGACTCCGATGCAAGAAAGCATCAACTTCTTGGTTTTTTCCAGAAAGCTAAAGTATTTTAGAGTTGTTTCAGTAGGCGAGTTTTCGAAGACATTCATATCTTCTTCGCCAGGCATTACAGGTATTGCACCTAATATATTGTCAGTTCGCACGAAAATGTCTCGTGAATCCTCGTACGTTACATCATCCAGAGTTTCTTTTACGGAAAAAATGAACGATGTATTTTCTACTTTCTTCACCAGACCGTTCATTGTCTTCTTCATAAGAGAGCCATCTGTGTTCATTCTTACAAAGGGAAGTCTTACATGCCCACCCTCTCGCTTTTTAACGAACTCTAAGAGCCTTGGAATATGACTTTGATACTCCTCACTGAACTTTATCAGGTCCTTAGATTTAGTGAATAAATAATCGTTATACTCAATGATAGCTTCTTTTACTTCTGTTGTGGTATTCATTTCACTTCTCCCAAAAAATTGTGATGAACTATGGTTTATTTGGTTTAAAGATATAACGCATAAACAAAAAAGTCAATCTAAGATATAATATATAGATGGACAATAGCGAAAAGAAAATCTGCCAAAACTGCAAAAAGGATTTCATAGTAGAACCGGAAGATTTTAATTTCTACGAGAAAATAAAAGTTCCTCCGCCTACCTGGTGTCCGGAGTGCAGAATGATTAGACGATTTTCGTGCGCGAATAGCTGGTCCTTATTTTGGCGCAATTGTAATAAGTGCGGGAAGAGAATGCTCTCAATGTTTTCTCCACAGAAAGATTTGACCGTATATTGTCAGTCATGTTGGTGGGCAGATGATTGGGATGGCACAGAATATGCCATAAATTATGACCCTAGTCGACCTTTCCTTGAACAATTGAAAGAACTTTCCGAAAAAACTCCTTATGCAACTTTAGAAAGTACATATACAACTCTGAAAAATTGTGAGTACACAAACTCAATAGCATATTCAAAAAATTGTTTTATGACCATATGGGCGGATTTTTGTGAAAATGTCTATTATTCTTCTATTTTAAATGGGTTGAAATGGAGTTCTGATTGCCTTCGTGGTTGGGAATCGGAGCTGTGCTATGAATCAACGGGATTCATTAGAAGTTATAATGTTTTTTTCTCCGAAGATTTTGACGATTGTGTGGATATTTGGTTTTCTCGCAATTGTTATGGATGCATGAATTGTATCGGATGTGCGAATTTAAGAGGAGCCAGTTATAATATTTTTAATGTTCAGTATGGAAAAGAAGAATACGCGAAAAAACTCAAAGAATTCGGTTTTGATTCTTGGATGAAGTTGCGTGAATTCGAAAAACAAGCGCGAGAATTTTGGATTACTAAACCGTACAGGGAGTTTCACGGCAACGCATTTAATTTGAACGTGACTGGTGAGCATGTTTATCTCTCTAAAAATTCTAAAGAATCCTATATATTAAATTACGCTGAAAATTGTAAATGGTGCCAGCTTATAACCGTATCAGATACCAAGGACTGCAGAGATTATACCGGCTGGGGCAACAAAGCAGAACTTCTATATGAATGTCTTCAAGTAGGGGATGGAGCTAGTAACTGTAAATTTTCGTCACACTGTTTTCCTGATTCGCTTAATGACGAATATTGTCATTGGGCTATTAGCGGTAAAAATAATTTTGGCTGCGTAAATTTGAAACACAAACAATATTGTATTTTAAATAAGCAGTATTCTAAAGAAGATTATGAAAAACTGAAAGATAGAATCATTGAAGACATGAAAAAAAATCCTTATATAGATAAACTAGGCAGAGTATGGAGTTACGGAGAGTTTTTTTCTCCCGGTTTTGGAAATTTTGCCTATAATAAATCAAATGCTATGAGATTTTTCCCGAAAGAGAAAGAGGAGGCAACATCTCTAGGATATTCTTGGGATGACACAGAAAATCCAAGCGCGGAATGCACTATCAAATCCGAAGCTTTGCCCCAAACTATTACAGAGACAAATGATTCTATTCTGCAAGAAATTATTGAATGTTCAAATTGCAAGCGTGGCTATAAAATTATACAAGGGGAATTGGAATTATTACGCAAGGTAAACTTACCTGTTCCACATCAATGTCCAAAATGCAGAGAAAACAGAAGGTTTGCCCGCATGAACAAACCCGGTATGTATAATCGAATATGTGATAAATGTAAAAAAGAAATTTATACCCCGTATGCATCCGACCGTCCGGAAATAGTCTACTGTGTGAAATGCTATCAGCAGGAATTTGTCTAAAATTGCAAAAATAAAGGGTTTATGTTAGATTAAAGCGGTTATGGCAGGAAATAAAATAGACAAAACAAAACTAACTTCCGTGAATGTGGAGGAAAGAAAGAAACTTGACTTTAACGCCGGGGACACAGTGCGTGTTTGGTCTAAAGTCTTGGATGAAAAAGGCAAAATACGTCTTCAGGCTTTTGAAGGCATAGTCTTGGCCCGCAAACATGGCGCGGAAATAGGCGCGACTTTTACGCTTCGCAGAGTGGCTTCGGGTGTGGGAGTGGAGAGAATTTTCCCGCTCTATTCTCCGGCGATTGATAAAATTGAGATAACCAAAAAATCCCGCGCTCGCAAGTCAAAGCTTTATTATATTCGTGTTAAAGCAATAAAAGATGTACGCAGAAAGTTGCGTTCGGTTAACTCTGAAAACGAAGAAGAAACAGAAAAAGTAGAAAACTGAAAACTCTTTTTTGGCATACTTTTTATAAAACACGCATAATTTTCTGCTGAAAATTTGCTATGCTCGGCTCAGTCAGCCTGCGCAATGTTTTCGAAAAAGTACGCCTGCAACGAGTTTTTTAGTTTGTATAGATATGCTAAAATCAAACAACGCCCAGGTGGCGAAACTGGTAGACGTACTACCTTGAGGTGGTAGCGCCCGCAAGGGCATGGGAGTTCAAATCTCCCCCTGGGCACCAATTATAAAAATTTAATTTTAGTAAAAAATGCTTTACACCAGAAAAGGAGACAATGGAACAACTAAAACCTTCGGCTGCGACCAGCGCATTTCCAAAAGCTCTACCATAGCAGAGGCTCTTGGTTCTTTGGACGAAATAAATTCTTTTCTTGGTTTTTGTAAAGTAAAAGCCGCCTTAAAAGGTCCGACCTTAAATCTGGGGAAAGGTGGGACCTTGCCTGATATTATCCACAATGTGCAAAAAAATCTTTTTATTATTCAGGCCGAGCTTGCCGGGTCAAAGATGTCGATTGACGAACAAAAAGTCAAAGAAGTGGAAGCTATAATTGATGCCATAGAAAAAGAATTACCTCCGATAAAATCTTTTTTCATTTCCGGAGGCACGGAGCTCGCTTCTATTTTTGACATAGCGCGCACTATTTCCCGCCGAGCTGAGAGAAGGGTAGTGGGTGTAGCGGAAGAAGGAAAAGTTTCTGTGGGTAAATTCACTCTCGCGTATTTGAATCGCCTTTCGAGCCTTCTTTATGCTTTTGCCAGACTGGCAAATCATAAATCCGGCATAAAAGAAGAAAGCCCTGACTACAAATAGCTAATTTTTTAAAATATAACTTTTCTCCGGTACGGATTTTTTGAAGCTTAAAAAATCCTGAAATTTTCGCGCCAGTCGCGCTCAAAACCCCTGCGAAAAGCACGTTTTAAAAAATTTAAAACTATGCTATAAATAGCACTGTATGGTGCCTATGGTGTAACGGTTAACACTAGAGCTTGTGGAGCTTTCGATCTGGGTTCGATTCCCAGTAGGCACCCACGTCAAACGTGGGCGTAAGCTCCATGGAGACGTGTCTCGTTTGACGAGGCACAAAATAAAAAAATGGAAGAATATTTAGAATTTGCAAAAAACCTTGCCAAGAAGCTCATTAAAGATGCCAAAATAAACGAGTCTCCTATTTCACTTCAAAGAGTGATCGAGCATTTACAGAATTCACATACCCTCTATGTACAACGTGCTGATTTTGGGACCGAGGTATCTGGGCTACTGGTTAAGTGTAAATCTGTTGATGACGAATATTTTGTGATTGGATTCAATCAGAATGATCCGTGGTGTCGTCGTCGCTTTACTATCGCCCATGAAATTGGTCACCTACTTTTTGATCATACTTGCAAGAGAGGAGGAGAGGATGCCGGTGACAATGAGCGTGAGGCTGATATCTTTGCGGCAGAACTTCTAATTCCAACTATTTTAATAAAAAAGGACTTTGCAAAAACTCCAAATGTTCCCGAGCTTTCAAAACTCTATCGTGTCAGCGCACAAGCTCTTAGTATAAAATTGGGAGACGCTCGACTCTTGTGATAATTCGTTTGTTTGAAAAACGAAGCCTAAAAATATAAATTTGCTATGGGTACCGGACCGTGGTTATTTTGCGTGCGTATCGGCACATAAAAACAATGAAAAACACACTTTCGTACGCCGATTATCAAAAGAGAATGAAGGAGCTCAAGACTCCCGAAGAGATTGCCGCATTCGCGCAGGAGCTCATCGCTCCCATGATTGGCAATCTCAAGAACGCATCAGCCGAAACGGTTGAAGAGGACATCGAAGAACCGTTCGTTCCTGAACAACCGAAAGCGGTTGCACCTGTTAAGAAGTACAACCGCAGAAATCCGTATCAGTTGGAATCAGTCAGCCCTTGGCATGATGTCGCCGGAAACGACACCGAAGCCATGGTCATCGATCTGTACGCCAAGGGTTTGACCACTCGAGATATTGTAAACCATCTCAAGCGAAGTCATAACATCGATATGTCGCAGCCGAATGTATCGACGATCACGGACAAGGTATTTCCGTTGGTGAAAGAATGGCAGTCGCGTGCGCTCTCGTCATGCTATCCGATCATGTATCTCGACGGCATGCACTTCAAAGTCCGAGAGGCGGGCAAGATAGCATCCAAGGTTGCATACATCGCGCTTGGTATAAACAACTACGGACAGAAAGAAGTTCTTGGTATTTGGGTTTCTGAAACCGAGGGCGCAAAGTTCTGGATGCATGTTCTGAACGATCTAAAGAATCGCGGTGTGGACGACATCCTCATCGCGTGCGTTGATGGATTGAAAGGTTTTCCCGAGGCCATCAAAGCAATGTATCCGCATACCGATGTTCAAGTGTGCGTGGTTCATCAGATTAGACACACGGTTATGTTTATCGCATCGAAAGACAAAGAGAAGTTCTGCGATGAGCTGAAAACCATTTACACTGCACCCTCAGAAGAAGCGGGATTGGATGCACTCAAGACGATGCAGGAACGCTGGCCTATGTACCAAGCGTACTTGAAAAGTTGGGAGATGCGTTGGGCGGACCTCGCACCGTTCTTCAGCTATCCGCAAGCGGTCCGAAAAACCGTCTACACGACGAATGCGATCGAGAATTTAAATCGCCAGTTCCGCAAGGTTACGAAGACGACTCAAATATTCCCGCACGACGACTCGTTGTTGAAACTCCTTTGGCTCGCCCAAGCTGATATTACCCAGAACTGGCAGATGGCTGTTCGCAATTGGGGAGAGGTCATGGCACAGCTCAGCATCATGTTCCCGGACCGCGTTCAATTTTAGAAATAAATTATTTCTAAACAAATTATAAAGAATTAATAAAGTCCGAACGCACTCACTCCCATTGGTTGGTACTCGGCAAAGATTGCGGCACGGTCCGCAATCTTTTGCTTTCTGTACTTTGCTCGAACGGGGCCTCATAGTCCCAAGGGTGGGCGAACACTCGAATCATCCCCGAACAATCGCACACAGGGCAGAATCCGGCGAATTACGCCCCGAACGGCAGGTAAACCCATAGGCAATAAGGGTATATTCCCATAGATTGACAAAAAGCCTTAAAGTGATATAATATACACAGAATACAGTAAACCTCTCGCTGTCTTCGGTATAACGAGTAGAGGCATCTTCTTTTACAAAAAACAAATAAAATGAGAACAAAAACTCTCGAGCAGAACACGGCGCAAGATTTCGCTGGACTGCAAATCGACCAGTTGAGCAAATTGCGCAACGGTAACATCACCTTTGAACAGGTGAAATGGTTTAACAACCTTACGTTCGAGCAACGTGAAGCGTTGATGGGCAAGCAACCCGAAATGGTGCTTTTCCTGAAACTGCTTTCCGGAGCCGAAACGCTGATGCTTGATGCCCTCGACGGCAAAGAGACATTGGCAACCGCTAAGGAAGTTTTTCCATCAGGCATTGATGGCGACTTCAAAAACTGGGGCACCAACAAAGCCGGTATTGCCACCAAGGAACAGGCAGTGGATGTTCACGAACTGGTTAAGGATTCTACTTTTGCACAAATGTTCGGCTCCCTCGGGACCGATCTGGACAAGCTGTGTCTGACACAAGCCCAGATAAAGAACTTTTGCAAAAAGCATCCTAACTGGCTGCGTAAAGACGGATATGCGACTTTCTTCCTGTTCAAGGTTGAAGATCAATTCTTCGTTGCTTACGTGGACGTGGACTCTGACGGCTTGGACGTCTACGTGGACCGGTTCGGGGACGACGGCGTTTGGAATGCCGGGCGCTCCCGTCGTGTGGTGGTTCCGCAACTGACCGCTTAGTACCTTGTGCTAATGACCCTTATTATCTTAATCCCTTTGATTCTTCGGAATTGAAGGGATTTTTTTATTTTTGTATAATGTTCGGGCAGTGGTGCAATGTGTCGCGGTTACGGCTGCGGGACCACGATTGCTCAAAATCACCATCGAGAATTTTGCCGGCTACGGCTTTCAAGAGAGTGAAGGTTGTTTTGAAATAAAAAAACTTTTCAGTTGGTGCGGTGTGCTTGCGGACTTCTAGGTCCCGAATAAAATACAGCACGATCCCTGATGGAAACATGCTTGGGTCGGCAGTGGTAGAGACGGCACAGCGCACAATTCTTCGTTGCTAACGTGAACGTGAACTCTGACGGCTTGAACGTCAACGTGAACCGGTTCGAGAACGACAACGTTTGGAATGCCGAGAACTCCCATCGTATGGTGGTTCCGAAAATGATAGTTTTCTCCTCTCTGATTTTATTGTCCGAGAGGAGTTTTCTTTTCAAGCCCCTTTCTCCAACCGCCGAGCATTTTACCTATCTCATCCAACTGTTCGGAGAGCATCGCATACTTGTCGTTCGGCAGGCATTTATTTTCCCACGCCAATTGCAAAAAGAATTTCACACCGTCGAGCTTTGATATTGAAATGGTGATGCGGTTGATCTTGTTATCTCCCGACAGATACAAGGAAACAAAAATGTTTTCCAACAGTTCTAAAAAATAGCAGTCTATTTTGCCACCGAGATTGTGGCGGTAGGTCTTGGGAAAATCGGCCAGTAACTTAAACCAGAGTGAGTACGATGCTTTTGCCTTTATGAGCACTGAAGGTGCTCGGGGGGGGGGGGTAGATTAATTGACATAGTAATTTTAATTAATATTTATGAAAAAATTCGGTCGCTCTTACAAGAATATCATAACGGTCGAAAATTTGCTCCGCGCATGGCAGGAGTTTTTGTCTGGGAAAAAGAACCGCATCGATGTCGCCGCATTCCAGAATCGCCTTATGAATAATATCTGCGATCTGCATCAGGAGCTTGCCGATAAAACTTACCGGCATGGCGAGTACCACGCATTCAACATTTCCGATCCCAAGCCGAGGAACATTCACAAGGCTACGGTCCGGGACCGCTTGTTGCATCATTTACTGCATGCCGAAATGTATCCGCACTTCGACAAGAAATTCATTCACGACTCGTATTCCTGTCGCATTGGCAAAGGAACGCACAAAGCCATGGACCGCTTTAAAGACTTCGGGCGCACCGTTTCCAAGAACGACACTCGCGTATGTTGGGTCCTGAAATGTGATATCAGAAAGTTCTTTGCAAACATCCACCACGTTATTTTAAAAGACATCATCGCGAGGCATATCGAAGACCGCGATTTATTGGACCTGCTCGGTCATATCATCGATAGCTTTTCGACACAGGGCAGGACTGATGTCGGTCTGCCACTCGGCAATCTCACCAGTCAGCTTTTGGTCAACGTCTACATGAACGAGTTTGATCATTTTATGAAGCGGACGCTCAAAGTTACCCATTACATCCGTTACGCCGATGACTTTGCCATTCTGTCCGAGGATCGGGACTATCTGGCGAACCTCATTCCGCAAATAGCCGAGTTTCTGGGGGATAGGCTGAAATTGTCCTTACACCCCAACAAGGTTTTTGTGAAGACGCTTGGCTCGGGCGTTGATTTCTTGGGGTGGGTTCATTTTCCGCACCATCGGGTTTTGCGTACAGCCACGAAACGGCGGATGTTTGCCAACCCGGGCATTTATGCGGCCGATGAAGCGGTTGTGAATTCGTATCGCGGGTTGCTCTCGCATGGCAACGGATGGAAGTTGGTCCGCATGATCGAAGCGGTTTCGGCGAAGGGGTCGTCGCCTGAAATCGGCTGAACGGGGCCGTTGAAATTCTGCCGGGTGACAAACCCTCGGATGCCGTTTGAAGAGCTCACACAGGGCAAAATACGCGTGAATTATGCCAATTGTAATTCTTTCTTCTTGTCGGAAATCAGCCTTAGTTTCTCTCGCAAAATTTGCATATAGCCCTCATCAAGAAGTATAGTTAGAAGGTCATTCTGACTCTGCCCCTTTTCAGGATTTAATATAACGGAGTCAGGTAATTTGGTCTGGCGTATAGATACGTTCCGACCCCGACCCACGTCAAACGTGGGCGTAAGCTCCATGGAGACGTGTCTCGTTTGACGAGGCACAAAATAAAAAAATGGAAGAATATTTAGAATTTGCAAAAAAACTTGCCAGAGAAGCTGAAGAAATAGCTTTAAAATATTTCAGTTTTGAAGTTGAAAATACTTGGAAGGAAGATAATACTCCATTGACGAAAGCTGATACAGAGATAAATTATTTGGTTATAAAGAGAATAAATGAAACTTATCCTGAGCATAGTATTTATGGGGAAGAAAAAAGTGACAAGAAAGAAAATTCAAAATACATTTGGGTTTGCGACCCAATAGACGGAACAATGGGTTTTTCTGTCGGTTTGCCAATTTTTGTCTTTTCTATTGCCCTGGTTGATCAATCAAACGGTTTGCCTATTCTAGGATTAATAAATGATCCAGTAATGAAAAATACATATTGGGCTTATAAAGATGGTGGTGCGTACAGAAACGGCAAAAAAATACATGTGCAAAAAAATACCGACCTGAGAAATACATATTTTAACATTGGTGGTTCAGGGAGGAAGATTAGTTTTTCAAATCTTCCAGCCATTAAAACTTTGTCCGAAAAAGGATGCAAGGTAATGATACTTCCTTCTTTTATTTATGGTGGTATTCAAGTTGCCAATGGGAAATATATCGGAGCTGTGTTTTATCATAAATATGGCCATGACGCTGCCGCATTGAAAATTATAACGGAAGAAGCAGGAGGAAAAGTTACTGATTTAAATGGGAAAGAAAGAAGATATGACCAAGATGGAGTTGGGTGTATTATTTCAAATGGAGTTCTTCACGAGGAAATACTAGCTTGTGTTCAAGCTGGGAAATTATAATATCTCTATATAAAAAATGCTTTCAAAAAACACCAAAGAAACTGACAAAATAGCCAAAATATTTCTTGATAAATTACTGAAAAGTAAAAGACAGCAAGGCGCTTTGGTTGTGGGTCTTTCGGGGGATTTGGGCTCGGGCAAAACGGCATTTACAAAATTGGTAGCCAAAAACCTTGGAATAAAAAATAAAGTTTTTAGTCCTACTTATGTGATTATGAAAAAATATCCAATCAAGCAAAAAGGATATAGATTTTTCTTCCATTTGGATGCCTATCGTCTGGAGAATGAAAAAGAATTATTGAATCTCGGATGGGAAGAAATTATTAACAACAAAGAGCATTTGATTTTTATTGAATGGCCGGAAAATGTATCCAAAGTGATTCCTTCCGGTGCTAGATTTATTTATATTGAAAGCAATGAAAAGGGTCATAGAAATTTTAAACTTAAGGTATGAAAGAAAACGTCTGGAATGATAAAAATCTTATAGAAGTGCTGGAGAATAATGGCGTAGTCATTATGCCTACCGATACTATTTATGGGATAGTCGGGAAAGCGCGAAGTGAAAATACAGTTAAGCGTATTTATGAAATCCGCGGGAGAAATCCGCAAAAACCGTGCATAATATTAATAGGGGATATAAAAGAACTTGAAAAATTTTTAATAATTTTATCGGAAAAACAAAAACAAATGCTCGAAATATACTGGCCGGGTCCGGTGAGTATCGTTTTTAACTGCTTGGATGATAAATTTACATATCTGCATCGAGGCACAAAAACTTTGGCGTTTCGCCTGCCTGCACAGGCAGGTTTGCGTAAGCTTCTTTTAAAAACCGGCCCGCTTATCGCTCCTTCTGCCAACAAAGAAACTTTTCCTCCGCACGAAACCGCGGAAGGCGCAAAAAAATACTTCGGGGATTCCATTGATTTATATATTGATGGAGGCGAAATTAAAGGCAAAGCGTCTAAGGTTATTAGATTGCACAATAATGGTTCTGTTACTGTGCTTCGAGAATGAAAATGTGCCATAATTGAATAGAGATAAAATGTCTAAATTAGTAAAAAAAGTTAAAAAATTTATAAAAATAATCGGTCCGGGTGTCATTACCGGAGCCGCCGATGACGACCCTTCGGGGATAGCGACTTATTCGGAGACCGGTTCTCAGTTCGGCTACGGGCAGCTGTGGACGGCATTGTTGCTATTGCCTTTTATGACGGCTATTCAGGAAGCTTGCGCCAGAATCGGCGCGGTAACTGGCAAAGGAATCGCCTCGGTAATCAAGGAAAATTACAGCAGGAAAATGCTCTATGGAGCCGTAATTCTTGTTGTGATAGCCAACACGATTAATATCGGGGCAGATTTGGGTGCTATGGCCGCCGCTTCTCATCTGGTGTTGCCCGTTAATATCGCCATCCTGACGCTTTTTTTTACGGCTCTGATTTTAATGCTTGAAATTTTTGTTTCATATAAAGGATACGCGAAAATTTTAAAATGGCTGACACTTTCATTGCTGGCATATCCTCTGACTTTGTTTTTAATTAAGGAGCCCTGGGGAGCTTTGCTCAAAGCCACCTTTATTCCCCATATTGAATTTTCTTTCGCTTTTCTTTTTATTATCACCGGTGTGTTTGGGACAACCATCTCTCCCTATATGTTTTTCTGGGAGGCATCCGAAGAAGTGGAAGAAGAAAGAAAAAAGCATCTCATAAAACACAACGAGACACATGTGACAAAATCTTTTATTAAATCTCTCAGAGTTGATAATTTTGTAGGTATGTTGTGGTCGCAAATTACCACATGGTGCATTATCGTAGTAGCCGCAACTGTCTTAAACGCGAACGGAGTGACTAATATTGCCACAGCGGCGGATGCCGCCCGAGCGCTAGAGCCTTTAGTTCACACTTTTCCATATGCAGGATTTTTAGCTAAGCTTATTTTTGCCGTAGGGGTTGTCGGGCTTGGACTTCTGGCAGTGCCGGTGCTTTCCGCTTCGGCGTCCTACGCGGTTTCGGAGACACTTAACTGGAAAGAAAGCTTGAATTTTAAATTAAAAAAAGCTCACGGGTTTTACGGAGTCATTACCATAGCTACTATCATTGGACTCTCTATAAACTTTATAGGCATTGACCCTATCAAAGCATTGGTTTATACCGCCGTGTTTAACGGAGTAGCCGCTGTACCCTTGATATTTATTATCGGCAAAATTGGAAGAAACGAGAAAATTATGGGGGAGCACAAAAGCGGGAAAATTTCTAATATATTAATTTGGGGTACACTTGCCATTATGGGGTTGGCTGCGGTGGCTATGTTTTTCACCTTTTTACATTAAAAAATTATTTTAAAATTATGGAAATTAAAAAAAATTATGATTTAACCAAATTAAATACCTTCGGGATAAAAGCTCACGCAAAATTTTTCGTTGAATTAAATAATGAGCTTGATTTAAAAAATCTTTTTTCCGGACTAGAATTTAAAAATAACGAAAAATTATTTTTGGGCGGGGGAAGCAATATCTTGTTTACCAAGGATTTTAACGGTATTGTTATCTTGAATAAATTAAAGGGAATTGAAATTCTGGAAGAAAACTCAGAAGATGTTTTGATAAAGTCTATGAGTGGAGTCTTGTGGAATGATTTGGTCATTTTTGTCGTTAGCCGCGGACTTTGGGGTATTGAAAACCTGTCTCTTATTCCGGGTACTGTCGGTGCCGCGCCTATGCAGAACATCGGTGCATACGGAGTGGAGCTTAAAGATATTTTAGAAAATGTTGAAGCGTATGAAATAAATGAAGGAGTAAAAAAAGTTTTTAGCAAAAAAGAATGCGAGTTTGGTTACCGGGAAAGTATTTTTAAAAATAAATTAAAAGGAAAATATTTTATTTCTGCCGTTACCCTTAGGCTGAATAAAAAGGAGAAAGAAAACACGGAGTATAGAGTATTGCAAGAATATTTGGAAAAAAACAAAATTATAGGACCAAAAGCCTCGTCCGTAGGGCTACGGCCGAGGGATATAAGTGAAGCTGTGGCTACCATCCGTAAAAGCAAATTGCCTGACCCGAAGCTCATAGGCAACGCCGGAAGTTTTTTCAAGAATGTTTTTGTGTCAAAAGAAAAAATGCAGACTCTGCTTTTGACTTATCCCGATATGCCTTATTTTGAAGAAGAAATGGTAATTAAAATTCCCGCTGGCTGGCTGATTGAAAAATGCGGATGGAAAGGGCGTAGAGTCGGTAATGTCGGCGTGCACGAGCGTCAGGCATTGGTTCTGGTGAATTATGGCGGAGCTACCGGAGAAGAAGTGAAGCATTTATCGGAAAAAATAATCGCTTCGGTTTATTCCCAATTTGGTTTGAAGCTTGAAAGGGAAGTCAATTTGATTTAAGAGTGGCTTGAGCGTATAATTGGTCTATTATTATAATATATATTTATTATGTCTAAAGATAAGATAAAAATGTTCATTTGGTTTTTAGTAGTAGTTGTAGTAATCGCTATTTTGGTTTTTATTACCATTAACAAAAAAGAAGCACCTGCAACATCACAAGATGTAGGGACAGAACAGGGAAATATGCAAAATAATACACAACAAATAGAAGGTGTTAAAATTACAATCACTAAAGAAGGTACAGGAGATGCGGCGAAAACGGGTGATACGGTAGATATGAACTACACGGGAAAGCTCGCAGATGGTACTGTTTTTGATTCAAACGTTGACCCTAAGTTTAATCATGTTCAGCCTTTTACCTTTACCATAGGCGCCGGTCAGGTGATTAAGGGATGGGATGTGGGGGTTGCCGGAATGAAAGTGGGAGAGAAAAGAACACTGGAAATAAACCCCGACTATGCTTATGGGGCAAGCGGTATAGGAGGAGTGATACCACCCAACGCCACTCTTACTTTTGACGTCGAACTTTTAAAAATTGATTAATAAATAAAATATATGGAAATGCTAGAAGAAAATAGAAAGAAGTTTTTTAAAATGTTATTTATTTTTATGATTGTTTTATCAGTCTATCTTGCGGTTAAAATATTTTCTGAAATTGAAAAAAGTAGTATGCTCGGACAAAGTTCAACACCGGCAACCATATCACTATCCGGACACGGAGAAGTTATGGCCACTCCTGATATTGCCAGTGTGTATTTCACTATCAGTCAAGATTCAAAAACGGTAAAGGATGCACAGGATTTAGTTGCGGGAATTGAAAAAAAGTCTCTGGATTTTTTGAAGACGAGTAATGTTCTTGATACGGATATTCAAACTACCGATGCTTCCTTCAATCCTAAATATGATTATAAGCAGGCAGTATGCCCGCCAATTCCTATGGGCGCAGGCACAGCGGGAGTTACTGTAAATACTTCTTCTTCCCCTTATTATTGTCCTCCCGGAAAGCAAGTAATAGTGGGTTATACGGCTAGCGAGAGCATAACCGTAAAAGTAAGAAATATAGACGATGTGGGCAAAATTATGCAAGGACTTGGCACATTTGGTGTTTCCGATTTGAACGGCCCTAATTTTTCCATAGACAATCAAGACGGACTAAAAGCGGAAGCCAGGGAAAAAGCGATTGATGATGCCAAAACAAAAGCAGAAGTTTTGGCGAAAGATTTGGGCGTTCACCTGGGTAAAATTACTTCTTTTAATGAATCTGGAAATTCCATAATGCCTATGTATGCCAAAGCGATGACAGCTGACGGTGTTTCTAGTGCTCCTGCTCCGGCTATAATACCGGTGGGACAGAATACAATAAGTTCGGATGTCACTATTACTTACGAAATAAGATAAGAAACTCTGCTCTTTGTTAAATTGACTATTTTTTAAAAAAAGAGTAGTATTAAAAAAGCCCTTGAAGGGGCTTTTTTATAAGGTTTGCGAAAAAATAGATAATAAAATGTCAAAAATTACCGAGTATTTTAAAGAGACAAAGACAGAACTAAAACATGTTATCTGGCCAAATAGAAATCAGACCATTTATTATACTCTGATTGTCATTATTCTGTCTATTTTAATAGCTTATCTGTTAGGCATCTTTGACTTTGCCTTCCTGCAGGGTTTGCAGAAAATAATTTCTTTTTAAAAATATGGCAAAACAAGAAACACAAGGTGCTAGAAATTGGTATGCTATTCACACTTACGCCGGATACGAAAATGTCGTCCTGCGTAATTTAAAACAGCGCATAGATTCTCTTGGCATGAACGATAAGATTTTTAATGTCATTGTGCCGATTGAAAAAAAAATAAAAATAAAAGCCGGCAAACGTGTGGAGGTGGAAGAAAAGATTTATCCGGGTTATGTGTTGGTAGATATGATAGTTACCGATGATTCTTGGTACGTGGTTCGCAATACTCCACGGGTTACGGGTTTTGTCGGCGCCGGGGTGAACCCTGTTCCGCTTAAAAACGAAGAAGTGGAGTATCTTTTCAAGAAGATGAATACGGGTATGGCTAAGCACAATATTGATATTGCCATAGATGAGACGGTTCTGATAGTTGATGGCCCGTTTAAAGACCTGGAAGGCAAAGTAAATTCTGTGGACGAAGAACGCGGTAAGGTGAAAGTGCTTGTGTCAATGTTTGGCCGTGAGACCCCGGTGGAACTTGATTTCTTGCAAGTTAAGAAAACTTAAGGTAATCTAACTACGTACTTAACGTCACAAAATATATATGGCAAAAAAGATAACAAAAAAAATAAAATTACAAATACAAGCCGCAAAAGCTACCCCTGCGCCTCCATTAGGGCCCGCGCTCGGTCAAGCGGGAATAAACATAGGGGACTTTGTCACTAAATTTAATGCCGCGACCGCTAAAATGGCCGGGGATAAAGTATCCGTAAATATTACTGTGTATGAAGACCGAAGCTATGATTTCGTCGTGAAAACTCCTCCGGCTACCGGGTTGATTTTGAAAGCGGCAGGAGTGGAAAAAGGTTCAGGCAAGAATACCGCGACCAAAGCCGGAAAAATAACCAAAGCCCAAGCATGGGAAATAGCCGAAAAGAAAATGAAAGATTTGAACGCTAAAGACAAAGAAGGCGCGATAAAAATTATTGCCGGTTCCGCCCGTTCTATGGGCATAGAAGTTACGGATTAAAGATTTTTAAAATAAATCGATGCAACAGCTTGGAGAATTGGACTACAAAAAGATTCTCATTTGTTTGACGCTTTACATAAGCTCTCTTTTTGCGGCGAATACGCTCGGAATTAAATTAATGCCATTTCTTTTTGGCACGCATCTTTCAGTTGCAGTTTTTTCTTTTCCTATTGTCTTTTGCATGACCGATATTATCGGAGAAGTTTACGGTAAAAAAATGGCCAATAATTTTGTCCTCGCCGGTGTTGTCAGTATTGTTTTATTTTTACTTTATTCTCTGATTTCCAATGTTATGCCTTGGGCATATGAAGGTCTTTGGGTGAAAGATGGTTACAACCAAATTTTCGGTCTTTCTGCCCGTTTTTCCATAGCTTCCGTCGTGGCTTTTGCCATTGGCCAGTATCAAGATATTGTTTCCTTTTTCTTTTTAAAGAAACGCATAGGTGAAAAACTTTTCTGGCTCCGCTCAAACTTGTCTAATCTTTGGTCGGAGTTTTTTGACTCCGCTATTTTTATGTTTATAGCCTATCTTGGTATTTTGCCGGTAAAAACCATTTTTCTGATTATAATTCCGTGGTGGCTTTATAAGATTTTTATGGGCTTTCTGTATACTCCGCTTTCGTATTTGGGAATTCGTTTATTGCGAGGAAAAAATAATGCAAATTATTCCAATCAAAACCAGAATATTTAAAGAGAATGAGGATCTAATAAAATTCATTCTTGAATATGTAAAAAGAATTTCTGAAAATTCTGTCCTTGTCGTTACTTCTAAGATTGTGGCTTTATCAGAGGGAAGAACGGTAGAATATAAAAATAAAGCTCAAAAAGTTAAACTTATAAAACAAGAAAGCGATTTTGCAATCAAGACCAAGATTACCTGGCTTACTATAAAAGACGGAATGGTAATGACCTCAGCTGGAATCGACGAATCTAATGCAAATGGAAGGATAATTTTACTGCCTAAAGACAGTTTTCAGTCTGCGGATTTAATCAGAAAAAGATTAAAAAAAATATTTAAAGTTAAAAAATTTGGCGTGCTTATCACTGACAGCAGAATTTTCCCGCTAAGGGCTGGTATTGTAGGTGTAACACTAGGATATTCAGGGTTTAGAGGAATTCTTGATTATCGTGGCTCTAAAGATATTTTTGGCCGGATTTTAAAGATGTCTAGGACAGATGTGGCGGACAGCTTGGCAACTTCTGCTGTGCTTTGTATGGGAGAGGGTAAAGAACAACAGCCACTTGCTTTAATTACTGATGCTCCCATTATTTTTACCGAGAAAGTTGATAAAAAAGAATTGATTATGGACCCGAAAGAAGATTTGTATTTGCCTTTTTTTGGGAGTATATTAAGGAAGTGACCCATTCGAAAAGCTCAGGGTCATGGTGAGTAAAATCGAACCATGAAAAAAGCTGTTAAGAAAACCATAAAGTACAAAAGACCTTCGTGGGATGAATATTTTTTACAGTTGGTAGATATGGTTGGTTCCCGCGGGACTTGCGATAGGGGAAGGTCTGGAGCGGTCATTGTAAAAAATAAAAGAATTTTATCCACAGGATATGTCGGCGCGCCGGTTGGCTTGCCCTCTTGTGATGAAGTAGGCCATGAAATGCATACTGTCACACAAGAAGACGGAATTGTTTCTAGACATTGTATTAGAACCGCGCATGCCGAGTTAAATGCAATTACCAATGCCGCGCGTGTTGGTGTTTCTATTGATGGGTCAACATTATACTGTAAAATGGTTCCTTGTTATACTTGTGCAAAAGCGATTATAAATGCCGGAATTAAGCGTCTTGTTGCTAATAAAGATTATCACGCAACTAGACAATCAAAAATTATTTTTAAAAAAGCCGGAGTGAAATTAGAAATTATAAATAAAGAAGTTGAATCTTATAAGGACCAATAGTTTTATGGTTGACCTAAAAGAAATACAAAAAGAAATAATGAGAAATAAAATTGAAAAGGGATTCAATACCACTGACATCGCTCTTGAGTTTTGTCGCGCGCATGAAGAACTTTCAGAGGCGTTTAAAAAACACAACTATGGACAAGACGGTGTCGCTGAAGAGCTTGCGGATGTCGCAATATTCCTGCTTGGTATGTGCGAAATTCTCGGTTATGATTTGGAGAAAGAATTGGTCAGAAAAGTGGAAATAAACAAGAAGAGAGTTTATAAAAAAGAAAAAACTAAAGATGGCAAGGATGTTCTCATAAGAGTCAAAACTCCACTTGACCCTTAAAATCTTTCATACACTGAGAATGTATAAGGAATAGGATTTTTCTCGTCCGCTTTTTTCTCTTGATGCGATATTTCGTTCCAGACCACAGGAATAATTTCAGGGAAAAAGCTATCTGCATCATTATCTTCCGCTTCAATATGTGTAATATAAAGTCTATCAGCTATAGGCATAGCTTGTTTATATATTTCCGCCCCGCCAATAAAGAAGATTTCTTCATTTTTATCAGGCAACAAATCCAATGCCTCGCTTAGAGAATGCGCTATCTCAATTCCTTTTTTTTTATAATTCACATCTCGGGTTATCACTATATTTCTTCTATTAGGTAAAGGTTTTCCGATAGATTCAAAAGTTTTTCTACCCATCACTACGGTATGCAATGTAGTGATATCCTTGAAATGTTTCATATCAGCGGGCAAATGCCAAAGCAATTCATTTTCTTTACCAAGTTCATTATTTTTTCCGATTGCTGCTATAAGTGAAATCATAATATTTTTTTAGATCGCTATTTCAAATTTAATTCTGTCATAACTCTCGTATCCGATAATTTCAGTGTCCGTATATTGCCAATCAAAAATTGATTTGAAATTGTTTGTTTTGATTTTCGGTAATTTATATTTATTTGGGTCGCGTGTCAGTTGTTCTTTCATTCCATCTATATGATTTAAATATATATGGGTGTCGGCTAAAAATCCGGTGAGTATTCCTTCCTCCAAACCTGTTTCCAAGGCGAGAAGATGTAGTAGGGTAGCATAGCTTGCGATATTGAAAGGTAGTCCTAAAGCCACATCCACACTGCGTTGATTCCAAAATAGATTCAAGCGATTGTTTATAACCGTCACTTGAAAAGCATAATGACAATATGGGGGTATTACCTTGTCCACATCTACCGGATTCCAGGCGAGTACTAACATCTGCCGACTGTCCGGTTTTGTTTTTAACATTTCTACTATTCTTTTTAATTGATCCACTCCTTTTCCAGTGTAATCAGTTTGATAATTTTTATATTCAGTACCGAAATGTCTCCATTCCCAGCCATAAATAGAACCCAAATCTCTTTCTTTCAGCATTTTCTTTTTTGTTTCTTCTGTATGGTCATAAGGAACTTTCAGGGGACTACACCACTCATCCCATATGTGGTTGTTCCTATCCTGCAGCCATTTTTTATCGGTGATGCCCTTAATAAAAAATTCCAGTTCGGAAGCGACAAGACGGAAAGGTATTTTTTTGGTGGTCAATAAAGGAAAACCGTCTTTCATGTCATGCTTAAAAATTGTCCCGGCTATAGTAAGCGTTCCTGTACCCGTGCGGTCAGTTTTTTTCTCCCCATTTTCTAAAACATTTTTCACGATATCCAGGTATGCTTTCATATTTTTAAGTATAACTTTTTATTTCTTTTTTAGAAATCATTGACAAAATATAAGGAAAATGCTATTCTTTACACATCATTCTCGACTATATACATATTGGGAGTGACCCATTATGTACAAAAATCATATCTCATCAAAGCCAAAGAAATTTGGAACTCTTAAATTTAGTTCCAATAAGCCTGCCCGCCAATTCAAGAGCGGGAATTTTAAGAGAGGTAATAATCGTCCTAAAAAGAGAGGTTTTTCGGAGCGTATAGATTTCTCCCGCTTTGTTAAAAAAGGGCAAAATGTGGAAGAGAAACCATATGTTTCTAAGCATACCTTTTTGGATTTTCCTTTTAATCCGCAAATTCATAAAAATATCACAAGAGCCGGATTTATAAATCCGAGACCAATTCAAGACCAGGCTATTCCATCAGTATTAGACGGCAAAGATGTTTTTGGTATGGCCAATACCGGCACCGGCAAAACTGCGGCATTTATTTTACCTTTGATAGAAAAGATTGTGCAAACAAAAGGGCAAAATAAACGCGAGATAGTTCTAATTATGGCCCCTACTAGAGAGCTCGCGATGCAGATAGATTCCGATTTTCGGGCGCTGGCTTTCGGCCTTGGTATTTTCTCCGTGGCTTGTGTGGGCGGACTTCCTATAATGAAGCAGATTGGGGAAATACAAAGGGGAGTGTCGTTCGTCATCGGCACGCCGGGGCGCATAAAAGATTTGATAAATAGAAAAGTGTTGGACTTGTCTACGTGCCATAGCGTGGTTCTTGACGAGGCGGACAGAATGCTGGATATGGGATTCCGGGATGATATGGTTTTTATTCTAGGAAAAGTTCCAAAAGAAAAACGCCAGACTCTTTTCTTCTCGGCCACGCTTTCTCCGGAAGTTAAAAAATTAACCACAGAATTTTTAAAAGACCCTGTATTTATTTCTGTGATTTCCGGCGAGACGGCAAAAAATATAGACCAAGACATTATCCGTACCAGAAGCAAAGAGGAAAAACTTGATAAACTTTATGAAGTTTTAAAGAGGGAAGGTTCAAACAAAGTTTTAATTTTTAGAGAAATGAAACACAGTGTGGATGCTCTTACTAAAGACCTGACCCGTTTGGGGTTTAAGGTGGGTTGTATTCATGGCGATAAGAGAAGCCGGGAACGCATTCGCACCTTGGATTTATTCAAGAAAGACCATATCAATATATTGATAGCCACGGATGTCGCCGCCCGCGGATTGGATATTCCGGATGTCACCCATGTCATCAACTATGATGTTCCCCAAACCTATGATACCTACGTGCACCGCATCGGCCGCACCGGCCGTTCCGGCAAAAAGGGAATTGCATTGACGTTTGTATAGATACAACTTGCTTTGTATAAAGGTGAATCATATAATAAAAACATTATTAGTTTAAACGAATATAAAGGAATGAATCAGCCATCTATTTTTCAAGCGCAATACCCATTAAGTCCAAGGAAATTTTGGAAGAAAATATTTGGGGCGATTTTTTCCAGAGCTATTTTTGTTTATTTAATAGTGGCGGTATTTTTCTTGATATCATATTACAATAGCTCCTCTAATCTTAATGATATTGGAGGTTTGCAAACCATTGCTATTGCAATACTTGGTTTAATTGTTGTTTTTTTACTTTTATATCCTTTTTATGTAAAAACTTACATTAAAAGGTATTATTACGATTGTGGAGACCAGTTTATTACTATCAAAAAAGGTGTTTTTGCTCCAACGGAGATTCATGTTCAATATCAAAAAATTCAAGATGTTTATGTAGATCAAGACATTCTTGATCGCATGATGGGTCTATACGATGTCCATATTGCCAGCGCAACAGTAACATCTGGGATAGAAGCTCATATTGACGGGGTTAACGCAGAAGTTGCTGAAAATTTGAAAAATATAATTCTTGCAAAAATTCACGGCGCAAGTAACGTTTCTAATCAACCTCAGGTTTCTTCATCAACTCCACAGAAGCCACAATCAAATGTGGCACAATTTAATCAAAAAATTTCTAGTGATACTTATCCAATAAGTAAAAAATGGGTATGGTCTTCTTTTATTTCAGCAATATTTTTTTCTATTTTTATTGTGATTTTTTTAGCGATATTTTTTATAAGGATAATAGTTGATTCATCTAATATAAATTACGCGATTTTTCCCTTACTTCTATTATTGTTCTTGGTGATATTTTTTATAAAAATTGTTGTTACGTTTGTTTGGAAAAAAAATTACTATTTTGAATTTTTACCTGATTATGTATTACTACGTACTGGAGTTTTCAGTAGGCAAGAAAACCACTTGCCATATAAGTCCATACAGAACATTTTAAATAAACAGTCTGTTTTAGACAGAATACTTGGATTGGGGACGGTAGTGATTCAAAATGCTGCACAGCAAATGGTTCAATCTTCTCGTGGAAGGGGTACGGTTGTTGAGTCTGGTATATCTATCGTTTGGCAGCCAAAAGAAAAAGCGGAAGAACTGAACAATATATTAAATGGTATTGTGAATAAAATAAATCCTCAGAATTCAAGCAATATGATGGGATTATAATAATATAAAAAATCCCCATAAGGGGATTTTTTGAGAGTTTTTATTTTGCTTTTACTAGTCCGGCCTTAAGGAGAGTTTTGTAGATGCCGTTTTTTTTGATGGTGCGCATACCGCGGGTGGAAACTTCTATATTGACGGATTTGTTAAGTTCGGGCACAAAAATCTTCTTCTTCTGAAGATTTGGGTATTTTCGCACCTGTCCGGTCGGGTTGAATTTGGTGGCGCGGGTTCTATTGGAGTATCCGCCTCCAATGATTGAACCTTTTTTTGTTATTGCGCATACTTTTACCATAGTTTTTTTATGCTATCATAGAAGAGGCCCATTCGCAACTTTTAATTTATATGGATACAATATTTTATATAGTCATACTTATAATGTCCGTGGTGATTCACGAAGTGTCTCACGGTTTTGTCGCGCTCCGTTTCGGCGACAAAACAGCCCTTTATGCCGGACGTCTGACTCTTAATCCTCTTAAGCATCTGGATATTTTTGGTTCTATAATTTTACCGGCGTTTTTAGTTTTAACTCATTCTCCTTTTTTATTCGGCTGGGCAAAACCCGTGCCGTATAATCCGAATAATCTTACCAACAAAAAATGGGGAACCGTGGCTGTCGCTTCAGCCGGAATTTTAGCCAATCTCTTTATTGCTGTTTTCTTCGGACTTATCTTGCGTTTTTCCATAAACAGCGCCGTTTCAGTCAATTTTGTTTCTATAATTTCTTCAATTATTCTGGTTAATTTGGGGTTGGCGATTTTCAATCTGGTGCCCATACCGCCGCTTGACGGCTCCAAAATACTTTTTTCGCTTCTGCCTAATTATCTTTATAGAACCATCTCTTTCTTGGAACAATATCAGCTTGTTTTAATTGTTATTTTCATAGTTTTTTTCGCTGATTATCTGTACCCAATACTGACTTTTCTGTTTCACCTGATTACCGGACTTGCGCTTTGACGTTTTACGAAAAAGCGTATATTTGCAATTTTTACCGGTTTATATTATATTATTGCAATAGTTCTAATGGTCCTTATGGGGGCTATTTTGTTTAGATATGCCGACAATCAACCAATTAATCAAGAAAAATAGAGTTAAAGCTCACCCGAAATCAAAAACAGTGGCTTTAGCGCGAGGATTCAATGTCCTAAAGAACAGACCGGTTTTTTTCCCGGCTCCGTTTAAACGCGGCGTTTGCACCAAAGTTTCAACCACTACACCCAAGAAACCAAACTCCGCTCTCCGAAAAATCGCCAGAGTGCGTTTGACCAACGGTATGGAGGTTACAGCTTATATTCCGGGAGAAGGGCACAATTTACAGGAACACTCAGTAGTGATGCTTCGTGGCGGACGCGTGAAAGACTTAATCGGAGTCAGATATCACATCGTGCGCGGAGTGCTCGATACCCAGGGAGTTGAGAAGAGGAGACAAGGCAGGTCTCTCTATGGAAACAAGCGACCGAAAGAAGCCAAGAAATAAAAATTTATGCGACGCAAAATAAACAACAGAAACATAGTCAAGCCCGATTTTATTTACAATTCCCAAAAATTGGAGAAATTTATTAATTACATTATGTGGTCCGGGAAAAAAGAAACGGCCAGGAAAGTAATGTATAAAGCTTTTGATATTATTAAAGAAAAGACAGGTAACCCGAATCCGCTTGAGATTTTTGACTTGGCGATGAAAAACGCCGGGCCTCTCACCGAAGTGCGTTCAAAGCGTATCGGAGGAGCGAATTATCAGGTGCCAAGAGAAGTCCGACCTGAACGAAGACTTGCGCTCGCTATGCGCTGGATTCGCGATGCCGCCCGCAAAAGTAAAGGACGCCCAATGCATTTAAAACTCGCTGATGAATTAATTGCCGCTTCAAAAAACGAAGGTTCGGCTATTAAAAAGAAAGAAGATACTCATAAGATGGCTGAAGCAAACAAAGCTTTTGCCCATTTTGCCTGGTAATAGAAATATATGGAAAGAGATTACCCACTGGAAAAGGTCAGGAATATTGGAATTATTGCGCATATAGATGCGGGCAAAACGACTACCACGGAGCGTGTGCTTTTTTATACCGGTGTGTCGCACAAAATTGGGGAAGTGCACGACGGCGACACTACCACTGACTGGATGGAACAAGAACGTGAACGCGGCATTACCATAACTTCTGCCGCAGTCACTTGTTTTTGGACGCCGACTTACGCAGGTATAGATAAGAGCAAGAAATGCCGTTTCAATATAATAGATACTCCGGGGCACATTGATTTTACAGTTGAAGTGAAACGTTCCCTTCGCGTGCTTGACGGCGCGGTTGTTGTTTTTGATGGAGTTGCAGGAGTAGAGCCACAATCCGAGACAAACTGGCGTTATGCCGATGAAGCTAAAGTTCCACGCATTTGTTTTGTCAATAAATTAGACAGGACTGGCGCCTCTTTTGAACATTCTTATGCCACAATTTTGGACCGTCTTACAAAGAATGCCGTTCGTATGCAGATTCCCGTCGGACTGGAAGAGAAACACGAAGGCGTGGTGGATTTGCTTACCATGAAAGCATTTTACTTTGAAGGAGAGATGGGAAATAAAGTTATTGAAAAAGAAATTCCGGAAAATTTAAAAGCGGAAGCCCTGAAATATCACAGTGAATTGATTGAAAAAATTGTGGAGCAGGATGATATCACCTTGAATGAATATTTGGAAGGAAAAATCCCTGATATGGCTACACTGAAAAAACTTTTAAGAAAAGGAGTCATAGCCAATGAAATTTTCCCGGTTTATGCCGGTTCCGCTTTAAAAAATAAAGGAGTGCAGTTGGTGCTTGACGGCGTGGTGGATTACCTACCTTCACCTCTTGATATTCCTCCTATAACAGGCACGGACCCGGACAATAATGATGAGCCCATTGTCAGGCACGCTTCAGACGATGAACCTTTTTCCGCTCTCGCATTCAAAGTCGCCACCGACCCGTTTGTCGGCCAACTTATTTTCTTCAGAGTTTATTCCGGCACACTAACCGCCGGTTCTTATATTTATAATCCCAGGACCAGAAACAAAGAACGTATTGGCAGAATATTGCGTATGCATGCCAACGACAGGGAAGAAATGAAAAAAGTTTTTGCCGGAGAAATCGCGGCCGCCGTCGGACTGAAAGATACCATTACGTCTGATACTATCTGCGACGAAGAACACCCTATTGAATTAGATAGAATAATTTTCCCTGAACCTGTTATTCAGCTGCGTATTGAGCCAAAGACAAAAGCGGATCAGGAAAAAATGGGTATGGCTTTGAACCGCCTGGCCCAGGAAGACCCTACTTTCAGGGTTTCCACCGACCAGGAAACCGGGGAAACGATTATCGCCGGAATGGGAGAGCTTCATCTTGAAATTATAGTTGACCGTATGAAAAGAGAATTTACCGTGGAGGCCAATGTCGGCAAACCGCAAGTAGCTTACAGAGAGACTATTACCGGTACGTCGGAAGCAGAAGGAAAATATATAAAACAATCCGGCGGACGCGGAAACTATGGTCATGTCAAAATCAACGTTAAACCCATGGCAGTGTTGTCCAAGGAAGAGTTGGAAGATTTGCCTAAGAATACAAAGAGAGCCAATGGATTTGAATTTATAAACACAATCAAGGGAGGCGTAATTCCGCAGGAATATATCGCGCCCTGTGAAAAGGGTTTCAGAGAAGGGCTGGACCGCGGAGTATTGGCCGGATTTAAAATGGTTAATGTTTCGGTCGAACTTTGGGATGGTAGTTATCACGAAGTTGACTCAAACGAAATGGCTTTCAAAATCGCAGCTTCTATGGCTGTGCAGGATGCCTGTAGACGCGCGAAACCGGTAATTTTGGAACCTATGATGAAAGTTGAAGTTGTCACTCCGGAGAAATTCATGGGAGACGTCACAGGCAACCTTTCTTCCAAGCGTGGACTGATAGAAGGAATGGAAGACCGTGGAATGAATAAAGTATTGCGCGCTATCGTTCCTCTTTCCGAAATGTTCGGGTACATGACGGGGCTTCGCTCTATGACCGAAGGCCGCGCGTCTTTCACTATGGAATTTTTACGCTACGACATTGTGCCTAACAATGTTGCCGAGACTATTATTGCCGCGAGAAAATAAATAAAAGGTTTTTTGCCCTAATTTTGCAAAAGTGATAAGCTTTTTTATATGTCGCTTCAAAGAATTCCCGGGCTTATTGATGTCCATGTGCATTTGCGCGAGCCGGGAGCTACGCATAAAGAAGATTTTTATACCGGAAGCCGCGCGGCTATCGCCGGCGGGTTCACTTTCATTATTGATATGCCCAATAACCCTTTGCCGACCATCTCCAAAGAGCGATTGGATGAAAAAATAAGACTCTCAAAAAAAGCACTTTGTGATATTGGTTTTCATTTTGGCACCGATGGTAAAAATATAAGCGAGTTTAAAAATGCTTGGGAATCACCCTATGTATATGGCCTAAAAATTTATTGCAACCACACTACCGGAGAGATGCTTATTGAAGACGAAACCTTGCTTGATAAAGTTTTTTCCGCTTGGAATTCGGCAAAACCAATTTTAGTTCACGCCGAAGGTCCACAATTAGTAACGGCGCTTTTTCTTGCGCAGAAATACGATAGAAGAATCCACGTATGCCATATATCACAAGCTACTGAGGTAGAATTAGTAAGAGAAGCCAAGAAAAAAGGACAGAAAGTGACTGCCGGTGTCACACCGCACCATTTGTATTTTACCGAAGATGCCGTTTTGAAAATGAAAGGGTATGCCATGATGAAGCCGCCGCTTGGCGCGGAATCCGACAGAGAAGCATTATGGGCAGGACTTAAAGACGGCACTATTGATATTGTTGAAACCGACCACGCTCCGCATACTAAAGAAGAAAAAGAAAAAACCCCGCTGGCTTTTGGCGTGCCCGGGCTTGAGACCGCCTTAGGGCTTATGTATAGAGCAGTGAAAGACGGACATATTACAAAAGATGACGTGCTAAAATTTTTATATACAAACCCAAAAAATATTTTCAATGTTCTGGAACAACCTGATACTTATATGGAAGTTGACCCTGATTTGGCCTATGTGGCGGGAGAGAATGGGTATGAGACAAAATGTGGCTGGTCGCCGTTTGATGGTATGACCCTTTATGGCAGACCCAAGACGGTAGTTGTAAAAGGTAAGAAAATTTTAGAGAATGGTAAAATAATTGCTTAAAAAAATATGAACACGCCATTTTATAACCCAGAGAAATCATATGAAGAGAATTTTAAGGATGGACCGTTCGGCGCTTTTGCCGAAATACCAAAGGGCAAGGACTCTCCTTCTCCTTCGGAGAAGAAAAGCCCTTCCCTTAAATATGATTTTCTTGATTTAAAAATAAATTCTCCTTTTGGCATTCCGGCCGGACCGCTTTTGAATTCCAACTTTTGCCGAGGCGCTTTTCAAAAAGGTTTTGATATTTGCGTTTACAAGACCGTCCGGTCTGCGTCGTTCCCGTGTCATCCGTATCCGAATGTTCTCTCTGTAAAAGTAGAAGGAGATTTAACTTACGAAAAGGCGCAAAGTAAATTGGTTGCGGACAATAATTATTCCGAACCGATTTCCATTACCAATTCTTTCGGAGTGCCTTCCAAAGACCCGAAAGTTTGGCAGGAAGACGTGAAAAAAGCTGTTTCTTATGCCGGATCCGGACAAGTTTTGATTTTAAGTTTTATGGGCACGGTTAAAGAAAATCAAACAGCGGAAGAATTTATAGCCGATTACGTGTTGGCGGCAGGCCAAGCCTTAAAAACAGGAGCAAAAGTATTGGAGACAAATTTATCTTGTCCGAATATCGGCAATGAAGGATTGGTTTGCTATAACCTGGATATGACGGAAAGAATTTGTCGGGCTATCAGGAAAGAAATCGGAAACACTCCGCTTATTCTAAAGGTTGGTTATTATAAAAATGACGCGGATATAGAAAAGTTGGCAAATATTGCATCAAGATATGCGCAGGCGATTTCCGCTATCAATACAATCTCTGTGGAAGTGGTGGATAAAGAGGGCAACCAAGCTCTGCCGGGGAAAAATAGACTGCGTTCCGGTGTATGCGGAGCATCCATAAAGTGGGCGGGTCTTGAAATGGTAAAAAAATTAAATAAAATCAGGGAAAAAATCGGGGCAGATTTTAAAATTATCGGAGTCGGAGGGGTTATGACACCAGAGGATTTTTTTGAGTACAAAAGTGCCGGAGCGGACTTTGTAATGTCGGCTACCGGAGCGATGTGGAACCCTTATCTTGCCAAGGAGATAAAGGAAAAGCTAAGATAACGATATGAATAATGAGGTTATTGATATATTGAAAAAAGTCGGCGCGATATTGCAAAACGGACACTTTGTGGGTACTTCAGGATTGCATTTTGACACATACGTGAACAAGGATTTTTTATATCCGCATACGGAAGAAACATCTCGTGTGTGCAGGCTGTTGGCGGAAAAATATAAGGATAAAAATATTGAAGTCGTGGTCGGTCCCGCTTTGGGCGGAATCATTCTATCGCAGTGGACGGCTTTTCACTTAAGCAATCTTTGCGGCAGGGAAGTGTTGGGAGTTTACACTGAAAAATCCGAGGATGGCGGCCAAATTTTTACCCGCGGGTATGAAAATTTTGTAAAAGGAAAAAGAGCGCTTATCGTGGAAGATATTGTCACGACCGGCGGCTCAATGTTAAAAAGCGCGAAAGCGGTGGAAAATGCGGGAGGAATTTTAATATCCGCTTGCGCGATGGTGAATAAGAATAAAGATTTGAATTCCGACACGCTTGATATCCCTTTTGATTTTCTTTCCGAGCTTTACGTCACTACTTATGAAGCCCAAAATTGTCCATTTTGTAAAAAAAATGTGCCAATAAATACCAAAGTCGGGCACGGGAAAGAAATTTTTAGAGAAAAATAAATAAAAATGATTATAGATAAGTACAATAAAAGAGCCAATAAAATAAATTCACTTCTTTGCGTGGGTTTGGATTCCGATTTTGCCAAAATTCCAAAACGATTTTTGAAACTCAAATTTCCGCAGTTTGAATTTAATAAATGGATTATCAAAGAAACGAATGAATATACAGCCGCTTATAAGCCAAATAGCGCCTTTTATGAAGCTCGCGGCGACAAAGGCATAAAAGAGCTGAAAATGACAATGGAATATTTAAATAAAAATCATCCGGATATTTTTACGATTCTTGACGCCAAAAGAGCGGACATTGGCAATACGAACAATGGTTATGTATCAGCAATTTTTGATTGGCTAAATTTTGATGCAATTACTCTGCATCCATACTTGGGAAAAGAAGCCCTGCAGCCATTTTTAGACAGAAAAGATAAGAGCTGCATTATTCTTTGCCGGACTTCAAACATCGGGGCGGGAGAATTGCAGGATTTAAAAATAAAAGGAAAAACAATCTGGCAAATTGTGGCTGAAAAAGTTTTCAAGAATTGGAATAAAAATAAAAATTGCATGCTTGTCGTAGGCGCGACTTATCCGGAAGAAATGAAGAAAATTCGCTCTATCGTTGGGGATATGACTTTTCTGGTTCCTGGTATAGGCGCGCAAGGAGGGGATATTAAATCTGTTATGAAAGCAGGCCTAAATAAAGAGGGTTTGGGACTCATCATGAATTCTTCTCGCGGCATAATTTTTGGCAGTAGTCCAAAGGAGGAAGCAAAAAAGCTTTATGAAGAAATAGAGAAATATAGATAATTATGATAGAATATAGATTATGGGAGAATCAGGACCGCCACAAATAGGAAAGAGGACAGAAACAGAAGAAACGTGGAACAAAAATGTTCTCGTGGCTGATGACACAAAGGCAATGTTGTCTATGACTGCCACGATTCTAAAAATTTTAGGCTGTACTGTAGAGACGGTAGAGAATGGACAAGAACTTATGGATAGATTAGCTACTGCAAAACCTGGGGAGTTTGGTCTTGTGATTACTGACATAGAAATGCCTAAAATGGATGGTATGCAAGCGCTTGCCAAGATTCGCGCAGATAATAATCTTAAACAATTACACGTAATTGTGTATTCGGGAGATATTAGCAACGAAATTAGAAACAAGAAAATCGTTGATGATTCAGGCGCCGTGTACCTTGCAAAACCCTTCTCTGTAAATCAACTTTCTGAGGCGATAGAAAAATCCCTTAAAATTTGACAATGTTTTATAATTTGCTACTATACTAACAACTGCACTTTCTGCAGTTTTTATATTGCATTTTTATTATTAGTTTAATTTAATCCGCCAGAAAGGCGGACAAGTTAGTAATTAAGCCTTAGCAACTGGTTCTCGTATGTTAAGTTTTAACTATTAATCGTACAAGTTTTATGGCAGAAGAATTTAAAAGAGACAGACCGCACATAAACGTCGGTACTATCGGTCACGTTGACCATGGTAAGACCACTTTAACTGCGGCAATACTTCATGTGCTTAATATGGCTGGTAAAACAGTCAGACTTCGCGGCGTTGACCAAATCGACAATGCTCCTGAAGAGAAAGCCCGTGGAATCACCATTAACATTTCCCACAACGAGTATTCAACGGATGCAAGACACTACGCGCACATTGATGCTCCCGGACACGCTGACTACATCAAAAATATGATTACCGGTGCCGCCCAGATGGATGGCGCTATTCTTGTGGTTGCCGCGACTGACGGGGCTATGCCTCAGACCCGCGAACACGTCCTGCTTGCGAAGCAAGTCGGTGTGCCAAAGATAATCGTATTCCTAAACAAGTGCGATATGGTTGATGATAAAGAAATGATTGACTTGGTTGAGGAGGAGATTCGTGAACTTTTGACAAAACAAGGTTTTGACGGCGCAGGCGCCCCGGTTATCCGTGGTTCCGCCCTTAAAGCTCTTGAATCAAAGTCTATCGATGACCCGTGGGCAAAGAAAATTCTTGAACTTACTGATGCCCTTGATACTTATATTCCGATTCCAGTGCGAGATATTTCCAAGCCTTTCCTTATGCCTGTTGAAGACATATTTTCGATTGAAGGCCGCGGCACAGTTGTCACCGGAAAGATTGAAAGAGGCGTGATAAAAGTTGATGAAGAAGTGGAAATCGTCGGAATAAAGCCTACCCAGAAATCAACCGTCACGGGTATTGAAATGTTCAACAAGAATCTTAAAGAAGGTATGGCCGGAGACAATGCCGGTGTATTGCTTCGCGGTTTGAAGAAAGAAGATGTCACTCGAGGACAAGTCTTGGCAAAGCCTGGCACAGTTACTCCGCACGACCACTTTACCTGCGAAATATATGTTTTGAAGAAAGAAGAAGGCGGACGTCATACTCCATTTTTCAAAGGTTACAAGCCTCAATTTTATATTCGCACCACGGATGTTACAGGCGATGTCACTTTAGCTGAAGGAGTGGAAATGGTTATGCCCGGAGATACAGTAAAAATAACGGTTAAATTGGTTACACCAGTTGCCCTTGAAGAGGCACAAAGATTTGCCATTCGTGAAGGAGGCAAGACAGTTGGCGCGGGAGTGGTCACTAAAATTTTGGGTTAGATTTGATAAAATTGCATGGCAACTAAAGAATTAAAAACAAAAAAGCCGAAAGCTTTGTCTGAAAAGAAAGTTTCCGTCAAAAACGGGTCCGTTTCAAGCGAAAAGAAAGTTTCTTCTAAGAAAGAGAAGAAACTTGTCCATGCTAGCGGGGAAGAAAGCAAAGTAATACTTCGCATACGTGTACGAGCGTATGAGAGTAAGATTTTGGATAGCTCCGTAAAACAAATTATAGACACGGCTATGCGCTATGATGCGGAAATTGTAGGTCCGGTGCCGTTGCCCACAGAGATAAAAAAATATACGGTTAATCGCGCGTCTTTTATTTATAAAAATACGCGGGAACAGTTTGAGATTCGGGTTCATAAAAGACTTATTGATATTATAAATCCAAACGCGAAAACGGTTGAAGCTCTTACTAACTTATCTCTTCCTTCCGGAGTTGATATTGACGTCAAGATGCTGTAGAAGCAATAAAATAGCTACTATGAAATTCATTCTTGGAAAAAAAGAGAATATGACTGAGTATTTTTCTCCCGAGGGGCAGATTTTTCCGGTGACCGTCGTTAAAGCAGGACCGGTGACTGTAACTAAAGTTTTTGAGAAATCTAAAGATGGTTATAGCGCCGTGCAGGTGGGTTTTGGTGTTCAAAAAGAAAGTAGGGTTACCAAAGGAGAAAGAGGAGCTATGAAAGGAGCTTTTTATAAAACTCTGAAAGAATTCAGATTAAAACCCGGAGATACGAATGATGTTAAAGAGGGAGACGTCATTGATATTTCCGCTTTTTCTTTAGGTGATAAGCTTCAAGTTTCAAGTATTTCCAAGGGTAAGGGTTTCCAAGGCGTTGTGAAGCGCCATGGTTTTCACGGAGGTCCGCGAACGCACGGTCAAAAGCATTCTGAAAGAGAGCCCGGTTCTATCGGCGGAGGGTTGCGCACGCATGTGCCTAAAGGAATGAGAATGGCTGGCAGAACAGGTAGCGACCGTATCACGCAGAAGAATTTAAAAGTTGTTTTTTTGGATAAAGAAAATGATTTGATGCTTATAAAAGGGGCGATAGCCGGTCGACGCGGAAGTTTGGTTGAAATAGTCAGCAGATAAATGGAAACAAAAATATACAATCAAAAAGGTGCCGGAGCGGGAACAATAACACTGCCTGAAAAAGTTTTTGCCGCCAAATGGCGCGCAGACTTGGTGCATCAAGTAGTGGAGGGAATGCGTTCAAATAAACGCGCAGGAACCGCAGATACTAAAGACCGTAGTGAAGTCAGCGGCGGAGGCAAAAAGCCCTGGAAACAAAAAGGAACCGGACGCGCCCGTCACGGCTCTTCCCGTTCTCCTATATGGGTGGGAGGAGGAATTACCCACGGTCCGCTTTCCGAGAAAAACTATAAAAGAAAAATTTCAAAAAAAATGCGCGCTCAGGCTTTGTTTTCTGTTTTATCCAAAAAGATGAAAGACAAGGAAATACTTTTTGTCGATTCTCTTTCTTTATCCGAAACAAAAACAAAAAAAGCGCTGGAAGTAATGAAAAATCTTTCAAAAGCTTCCGGCTGGAAATCTTTAGCGGGTTCACAAAAGCCCAAGGTTCTTGTCGCGCTATCGGGACGAAATGAAAAAACAGAAAAGAGTTTCAGGAATTTGCCGCAGCTTGAAATAGTATTCCTTAAAAATTTAAATCCGCTTGACGTTTTGAGATACCAGTATCTTTTAATAGAAAATCCGGAAGAAAGCGTGAAATTTTTGGAATCCCGCGGATAATTTAAATATATGAGAGACATAATATTAAAAACAATTAAAAATCCCAGAGTGACTGAAAAAGCAAGTGACGCATCCGCGCAAAATGTTTATGCTTTTAATGTTTCGGCGGAGGCCAATAAAAAAGAAATAAAAAAAGCTATTTTTTCGCTTTACAAAGTGCATTCGGTAAAGATAAATATACTTCCAATACCATATAAAAACATTATGTCTAAAGGCAAAGCTGGGGTGCGGGGAGGAGGCAAAAAAGCCCTTGTTTACTTAAAAAAAGGAGATAAGATAGAATTTATTTAATATATTAAATAAGATGAAATCATACAAACCCACAAGCAAATCAAGAAGGCAGATGACGAATATAAATTATCGTGAGTTTTTGACTGCGGATAAGCCCACCAAGTCGCTGACTTACGGTTTTAGGCGTTCCGTAGGCAGAAACAGCGCCGGACGTATCACTATGAGACACAAAGGCAGCGGGCACAAACGCCTTTATCGTGATGTAGATTTTTTATATGACAAAAAAGATATTCCCGCAAAAATAAAATCCATTGAATATGACCCAAATCGCAGCGCATTTATAGGGCTTGCCGTTTATAAAGATGGAGAAAAAAGATATGTGGTAATTCCGAAATCCGTAAAACCGGGAATGTCCTTTGTTGTTTCGGAAAAAGCGGAACTTACAGCCGGCAACAGATTGCCCTTGCGAAATATCCCTGTTGGAACTTTCGTTTATAATATTGAAATCAAACCAAGAGGTGGGGCGAAAATCGGCCGTTCCGCCGGAATTTTTGCCCAAGTGGTGGCCAATGCCGACGGCTATACGAATTTAAAAATGCCTTCATCGGAAGTCAGAAAAATAGATGAAAATTGTTGGGCATCCGTAGGCACAGTTTCAAACGAAGAACATCATTTGGAGAATTACGGCAAAGCCGGACGCTCTCGTTGGAAGGGAATAAGGCCGACCGTTCGAGGCACCGCTATGAACCCGGTAGACCATCCATACGGAGGCGGAGAAGGCAGACAAGGACGCGGAACCAAACGCCCGAAGACTATGTGGGGCAAGGTTACAGGCGGACGCAAGACTCGCGGTCCAAAGAAATATTCCAATCTGTTTATCGTTTCTCGTCGCAAAACAGGCAAATCTAAAAAAGGACAAGCATAAACAAAACCCCCTCAAGGGGTTTTGTTTATTTGACTTTATTCTGTATTTTGCTATTATGATATCAAGCTCGTTAGGAGCTTTTTGTTTAGTATTTTTATGACAAGGTCAATCAAAAAAGGATTAAATATCGATGAAAGGCTCTTAAAAAAGATAGCCGGTAAAAACCCGCTTCAAACCCCAATGATTAAAACTTGGAAAAGAGCCTGTCAAATTGCGCCCGAAATGGTGGGTTTTACTTTTGGCGTATATAACGGAAAAGTTCACGTTGAAGTCCTTGTGACCGAAGATATGGTTGGACACAGATTGGGAGAATTTTCCCCGACAAAGAAATTTATAAAACACGGTGGAAAGATGCAGAAAGAACTTGAACAAAAGAAAAAGGAAGCTGAAATAACCCAGGCCAAGTCCGCCACGGAAGCCGCGGCCGCAGCCAGTACTAAGAAATAATTACGGGCTTGATACCACATAAATTATATGAAAGCATTTTTAAAAAATTATAGACAAGCCCCTAGAAAAGTTCGTTTAGTGGCGGGGCTTATTAAAGGAAAGAACGTGGAGGAAGCATTAGCCACCTTGGATTTTTTGGCAAAACGCGCGGGACTACCGATTAAAAAACTTTTGCTTTCGGCTGTTGCAAACGCCCTTCAAGCAGGGATAGCAAAAGAAAATTTATTTATAAAAGAGTTGAGAGTGGATAAAGGCATCGTAATGAAAAGAATGATGCCGGCCGCTATGGGTACCGGACACAGGATAAACAAGCGCACGAGTCATGTGGCCATTCTCTTAGCGGAAAGAGTTGAAAAAACGAAAGGAAAGGGTAAAAGTAAAAAAATCTCGAAGAAAATCGAGACCAAAAAATAATTATGTCAAAAATAGTCCATCCATACGCCCATAGGTTGATAATTTTAAGAGATTGGAAATCTCATTGGTTTGCCGACCCTAAAAAATATTGCGATTACCTGAAGGGTGATGTTTTGATACGCGAGTATTTGGAAAAGAAATTGCGCGGTATGTATGTTTCTTCGATTGAAATAGACAGGAACCAAAAAACCACCCGTTTTGTGATTAGAACTTCCCGTCCCGGTCTCATTATCGGAAGAAACGGAGAAGGAGTGACGAAATTGAAAAATGATATTTTAAAGAAAATGGAAAAGTTGAAACTGACAAAATCGGAAGATTTCAAACTTGAAATTATAGAAGTCGGGAATCCGGAAGCCGATGCTACTATCGTCGCGTATATGATTGCCGAAGGATTGGAAAAAAGGATGCCATATCGTCGGGTTGTAAAACAGATCGTTGAAAAAGTTATGACAGCTCACGGTGTGGAAGGTGTAAGAGTAGTCTTGGGGGGCCGCTTAGGTGGAGCTGAAATTGCCCGCACGGAAGAGTTGAAACGAGGAAGTATTCCGCTTCAAACTTTCCGCGCGGATATTGATTTCAAAAGGGAAAAGGCGCATTTGCCGTATGGTGATGTGGGTATAAAGGTTTGGATTTATAGAGGGAAAATTTTTGCGGATAAAAAACCTGCCCGTTCTATGGTAAACAAAGAAGTTAAAAGTTAGACATTATTTTTATGTTAATACCAAAAAAAGTAAAATTTAGAAAATGGCAGACGGGACGCAGTAATCCAAAAGGGAATACCCCGGAGACTCGCGGCACGAAGCTTTCCTTCGGTTCTTACGGGCTCAAAGCCCTGACTCAGGCGCGCGTTAAATCAAATCAGATTGAATCCGCCAGAAAGGTGATATCTCGAACCTTGACCAAGTCCGGGAAATATTGGGTTCGCATTTTTCCGGACAGACCTTTCACTTCCAAAGCCGCGGAAATGGGAATGGGAAAAGGAAAAGGAGACCCTCAAGGATATTGCTTTGACGTTTACCCCGGACGTATTATATTTGAGGTGGACGGAGCGGAAGAAGCGTTGGCGCATGAAGCTTTAAGAAAAGCCGGCACAAAGCTTCCTGTTAAAACAAGAATTGTTTCCAGAGCTCACAATGTATAATTATTATGGCAAAAGCAAAAAAAGAAGAAAATTTAAAAGGGATGAAAGGAGATGAGCTGAATAAAAAACTCAGTCTCTTGGAAGAGAGCATAAGAGTTTTGCGATTTAAGGCCCAAGGTTCAAAGTCAAAGAATGTTAAAGAATATGCGGCTTTAAGAAAACAAATAGCCAGAGTTTTAACGGAGATAAACAGTAAAAAATAATTATATGGCGACAAAAGCAAAAAAAGAAAATGGAAATGATTTGATTAAAACAGGCAATACCTTAAATGGTGTTGTTGTTTCGGATAAGATGGATAAAACTGTCGTAGTGTCCGTTTCACGATTCGTTAAGCATCCGAAATACGGAAAATTTTATAAAATAAATAAAAAATATAAAGCGCACGACGAAGAAAATAAATATAAGACCGGAGACAAGGTGGAAATAGTCGAGACTAAGCCGATTTCAAAAGATAAAAGGTTTAAAGTCGTTTATAAATAAATTTATGATTCAAACAGAAACATTGGTAAAAATAACGGACAATGCCGGAGGCACCATAGGAAAGGTGTTTAAGATTTTAGGCAGTTCAAAGAAAAGATACGCGACTCTTGGCGATTTGGTTGTTATTTCCGTGAAAGTTGCTACTCCCAGAAAGGATGTGAAGAAAAAGGATGTGCATCAGGCGGTGGTAGTGCGCACAAGAGGCGCATACAGGAGAAAAGACGGGTCTTATATCCGTTTTGATGATAATGCGGTAGTTTTATTAGAGAAAGGGAAACTTGACCCGAAAGCCGGACGTGTTTTCGGTCCAATCCCGAGAGAATTGGCTGAAAAAGGATTTCAGAAAATAATATCATTAGCCCCGGAAGTAATCTAAATAAATTTATGAAATTAAAAAAAGGAGACAATGTAATAGTTATAGCGGGGAAAGACAAAGGCAAGAAAGGCAAGATTGTCGCTGTTTTAATTGATAAAAATAAAATTATCGTAGAAGGAATAAATATGATGAAAAAGCATCAGCGTCCGAGAAAGTCCGATGAAAAAGGCACCAAGATAGATATAGCGATGCCGATGCATATTTCAAATGTCCAAATCATTGACCCGAAAACAGGATTGGCAAGTCGTGTGGGGAAAAAGAAAGTTGGCGATAAAATGGTTCGAATTACCAAGAAAAGCGGTCAGGAAATTTAATCATATATGAAACATTTAACCGTAAAAGAAAAAGAAATAGAAAGTTTTGATAAAATGAAAAGCATTTTTCATTATAAAAACAGCATGGCTGCGCCCAAAATGGTTAAGGTTGTATTGAATGTCGGCACAGGCACGGCTATAAAAAAAGATAGTAAAAAAAATGACGCTATTGGAGAAAGACTGGCAAAAATCACCGGTCAGAAAGGAGCATTGAGAGGAGCCAAACAATCAATCGCCTCTTTCAAAATCCGCCAGGGTGACCCTATCGGAGTCGTTGTGACGTTGCGCGGGAAAAGAATGTACGCTTTCCTGGAGAAACTAATAAACGTCGCTCTTCCCCGCACCAAAGACTTCCGCGGTATCAATCCCGGAGCAGTGGACAATATCGGCAATCTTACAATCGGCATCAAGGAGCACACTATATTTCCAGAAACAGCTGATGAAGACATAAGAGACGTATTCGGGCTTGCTATCACTCTCGTTTCCACGGCCAAGAATAAAAAAGAAGGCAAGACTTTCTTTGAATTCATAGGCATACCTTTCAAAAAGGAAGAAGATAGCAAGAAGAAATAGCTATTTGACTCTTAAGCCATTTTTTGCTAATATCAAAATAAGGGAATGACCTTCTGCTTAATCCATTTTTCTCCTTTAGGTCTTTGTTTTAAAGGCTTAAAGAAAAAAAGTGAGATATTAACGGAGCGCTCCCGATTCATTATTTATGGCAAAAACATCAGTTTTAGCAAGAAATAGAAAAACACCAAAATTCTCTACCCGACAGAAAAATCGATGTTTTCGCTGTGGGCGGGGCAATGGTTTTATGAGAGATTTCGGCATATGTCGTATTTGCTTTCGGGAATTAGCCAATGAAGGAATGCTTCCGGGCGTCCGCAAATCAAGCTGGTAGTAGGGTAAATCTCACTATGGATTCAATTTCAAACATGATAATAATGATGAAGAACGCAAGTCTTGCCGGCAAGGAGTCTGTTTCCTTTCCTTATTCCAAGATGAAAAATACCATTGCGGAATGTTTGAAAAAGGAAGGTTATATAAAACAAGTTAAGAAGATTGTTAAGAAAGGTTTTCCGACACTGGAAGTTGAATTAATCTACACGGATAAAAAGCCGAAAATCGCGGAAGTGGAAAGAGTTTCCAAACAGTCCCGACGCGTTTATTTTAAAATGAAGGATATCCATTCAATCAGGAACGGTTCAGGGCTTCTGGTGCTTTCAACACCAAAGGGAATTTTGTCCGGTAAAGAAGCTAGAAAAGAGCAGGTCGGAGGTGAAGCGTTGTTTAGAGTTTGGTAGTTCAATAAATTCACTATAAATAATAAAATTATATGAGTAGAATAGGCAAACAAGAAATACAAATACCGAAAGGAGTGCAAGTCACGAAAAGTGGCGATGTTTTGAAAGTTACGGGACCGAAAGGCACAGCGACAAAAATTTTCCGTGATGATATTACTTTTAACATAGGAGATAAAATAATAACTTTAAATATAAAAAGAAACGACAAGTTTTCAAAATCCCTCTGGGGCACCTACGCTTCACATATAAAAAATATGATAAAAGGAGTGGAAACACCGTATCAAAAAAAGTTAATTTTGGAGGGAGTCGGGTACAAATCCGAGGTTAAAGGGAAAGAATTTGTTTTTGCCTTGGGATTTTCCCATCCGGTCGTGGTTTCAATACCGGAAGGCATCACTGCTACAGCCGAAAAGAATAACATAACTATAACGGGAATTGATAAAGAACTAGTCGGCAGTTTTACCGCCAGTTTGCGCGCGCTAAAGAAACCGGAGCCGTATAAAGGCAAAGGAATGCGCTATGAAAACGAAGTCATAAGGCGAAAACAAGGTAAGAAAACCGCTTAAAATATATGATTAAAAAAGACGACAAAAGAATAAGGTTAAAAGCTAAAATCAGGGCAAAAATCTTTGGCACATCCCTTCGTCCTAGATTGTCCGTGTTTCGTTCCAATAAATTTATTTATGCTCAGGTTATTGATGACCAAAAAGGGAAGACTTTGACGGAAGCAAGCGATATTAAAGCGACAAAAGGCACGAAGACCGAGCGGGCCAAAGAAGTCGGTCAGGCGATAGCGGACGCTTGCAAAAAAATAAAAATTGAAAAAGTTGTCTTTGACCGAAACGGATTTAAATACACCGGACGCATAAAATTAGTAGCCGATGAAGCGCGGGTCGCCGGGCTTAAGTTTTAAATAATTTTTATTTTATATATGGCAGAAGAAGAAAATAAAAAAAAGAATAATAATCGCAGGTCTCAGTCTTTTGGGAGGCCAAAACCGGAATTTGACCAAAAGATTCTGAATATTCGCCGGGTGACTCGTGTTGTTGCCGGAGGACGCAGATTTTCTTTTAGCGTTGCCTTGGTGGCGGGAGATAAAAAAGGCTCTATAGGTTTGGGATTGGGAAAAGCCGGGGACACTTCTCTTGCCATAAATAAAGCGCTCCGAAATGCCAAGAAAAATATGGTCAGGTTAAAACTTACAAAAAATATGTCCATACCCCATGAAGTTTCCGCTAAATTTTCAAGCTCTCATGTGGTAATTATGCCCAATAAAGGGCGTGGATTGGTGGCAGGGACGGTGCTTCGCGATATAGCCAAATTAGCCGGGATAAAAGATATCACAGGGAAAGTTTTGTCCGGCAGTAAAAACAAGTTAAACAATGCCAAAGCTGTAATGTCCGCCTTTTCTCAAATTTCTTCAAAGTATACGAAACTTATACCTGAAAGTTTTGTTATTAAAAATAAAGAAATTGTAATTCCGGAAACAGAAACAGAAAAATAATATGCAAATACATAATTTAAAAAGAGAACATAGGAATAAAAAAGACCGAATAGTGGGTCGCGGGGGCAAACACGCCAAGACTTCCGGTCGCGGAGGTAAGGGTCAGACCGCCCGAGCCGGCAATAAACGCCGTCCGGAGCTCCGTGATATTATTAAAAAACTGCCAAAAAATCGCGGGTATCAGTTTAAATCTGTTCGTAAGCCCTTTATAGTAAGCAAAGAAAAAGCTTTATCGGAAAAGGGCGAAGTTGAATCTTTCTCTTTGATGAGAAAGCGTTTGGGTATCAAGGGGGGAAAGATTAAAATTAAATAAAGATGGAAAACTTTTGGAATAAAATAAAATTGATCTGGACCGACACTGTTCTACGAAAGAGAGTGCTGTTTGTGCTCTTTGCCTTGGTAATTTTTAGACTGCTTTCTGCTATTCCTATACCTGGCATTGATACATTGGAACTCAATCGTTTTCTTACCAACAACCAATTTTTCGGTATCCTGAACATCTTTTCCGGGGGAGGACTTTCAAATCTTTCCATCATAATGCTGGGTGTCGGGCCTTATATCACCAGCTCAATCATTATGCAGCTTTTGACTATAATGGTGCCCGCCTTGAAAAGAATTTATCATGAAGAGGGAGAAGCAGGCAGAAGGAAATTTACCCAGTATTCAAGATTGCTCACTATTCCTTTGGCTGCCATTCAAGGCTTCAGTCTTTTGGCCATTCTGCAAAGTCAAAATATTTTGGGGAATTTGACGGTCTTTAACCGCATTACTGATTTGATTATTGTTATTTCCGGTTCAATGCTCCTGATGTGGATAGGAGAGCTTATGTCTGAATTCGGAATCGGCAACGGAGTATCTATGATAATTTTTGCCGGCATAGTTTCCAGAATTCCGGCTGAAGTAAGCCAGCTCCTTTTCACTTTTGATGTTTCTCAAATTCCTCTTTATCTGATGTTTATAGCGGCGGGTATTTTAGTCATAGCCGGAGTGGTAGTTGTGACAGAAGCGGAACGTCCTATCCCCGTTACTTATGCCAAGCGTGTCCGGGGAATGAAAATGTACGGCGGTGGCTCCACTTATCTGCCTCTTCGGGTGAATCAAGCCGGAGTTATACCGATAATTTTTGCCCTTTCTCTTTTGCTCTTTCCGCAGATGATCGGCAACTTTTTGGCAAGTTCTTCCAACGCAGTTCTATTGTCTATTTCTAAAATTCTTATGTCTTTTTCACAAACTAGCGTGCTTTATGCCGTGCTTTATTTTATTTTGGTATTTCTTTTCACTTACTTTTATACGGCTGTTACCTTTGACCCTGAAGCGCTTTCCGTGAATTTGCAGAAAAATGGCGCATTTATTCCGGGCATTCGTCCAGGGTTGTCCACATCTCAATATATTTCAAAAGTTCTAAGTCGCATTACACTCTTGGGCGCGGTATTCTTGGGTTTCATTGCCGTTTTGCCTCTTATCATTCGTTCGCTTACAGGCATCACCGCTATCGCTTTGGGCGGTACAGCTCTTCTCATAGTTGTTTCCGTAGTTCTTGACCTAATAAAAAAAGTAGATGCTCAAGTTTCAATGAGGGAATATTAATTTTCCGCTATCCACTTTTTGTATTCTCTGACTATTATTTCAACAACCTGCTTGAGGTTGTTTTTGTTTGTATCTATAACTAAATCAAACTGACCTTTGTCGGAATTATTTATTTTATATAAATACCAATATCGCTTTTGCTCGCTTTCAAAGCGCTCAGTCATTTTCTTTAAAACTTCCTCGCTTGTTTTGGCTTGTTCGCTTTCTCCACGCAGTTTGTCTTCTTTAATACTCTGTAATATTCTTTCTTTGGCTATGTCGGCGGGCAGATCCAGGTAGACTTTGAAAGATTCCGGTATCCAGTGATAAGCTGTACGGGAATCAATGACAATTTTGTTTTTATTATTAAGATCTCTTAATTTTTGGTCGGTCATTTCGTCTATTTTCTTGTCGGTTTCAGCCATTTTATTTGTTTCAGTTACGGATAAACCCAGTTCCAGTCCTACCTGTCGGAAAAAATCTCCGGAAGAGAAATGCTCGAATCCCAAGGCCTGCGCCACTCCTTTTGCCGTGCTTGATTTTCCGCTTCCCAAACCCCCGCATATAGTTATAATTTCTTTTTTCACCTATTTAATATAGCATATAAGGGCTTGTTTTTTAAGTCTAAATTTTGTATTCTTAAGTTATGCAACCGCAGACTTTCGTGTTTTTTGGAATAATAGGTTCTGGTAAGGGGACTCAGGTGAAGTTTCTGATGGATTTTTTGAAAGCCAAAGACGGCAGAGAGTGTGTATATGCCGGCACAGGCGAGGGATTTAGAAAATTGCTGGAGTCGGGCGGTTTTACTGCCAGCTTAATCAAAGATTTGATGGCGAACGGTAGGCTTATTGATGATTTTTTAACCAACGCAATTGTCGCGAATATTTTAATTTCCTCTTTGACCCCCGAAAAACATCTGGCCACCGACGGATACCCCAGGACGGTTATACAGTCTAGGGTTTTAGAAGATATGTTGAAATTTTACAAGAGGGAAAATACAAAAATAATTTATATTAACATTAGCGAGGAGGAAGCCACCAGACGCAATTTGTTGCGTGGCAGACAGGATGATACGAAGGATGGAATTACAAAGAGAATTGAAGAATATAAAAACAATGTGATTCCGGCTATGAATTATTTTAAAGGAAAAGCAGGTTATACGATATACACCATAAATGGCGAACAAAGTAAGGAAGATGTTAATAAAGATATTATCAAAGCTCTGGGATATTAATTAATATGCAAGAAACAATTGTTATTTCACTCGGTGGTTCTATAGTTGTGCCCAATTTGCCAGACCCAGATTTTATAAATGTTTTCAAGTCTTTTATATTGAAGGAAGTAAGGAAAGGTAAACGTTTTGTAATAATAGTCGGCGGAGGAAAGATTTGCAGGAATTACCAGGATACATTAAGTAAAACGATAAACGCCACCACTACTGACCTTGATTGGATAGGTATCTACACCACCCGTCTGAATGCGGAGCTTATTAGGATGTCATTCGGAGAATACGCATCCAGTGAAATTGTGCTGGATCCGTCGGTTTTACCATCTTCTTCCAAATCCGTAATAATCGGTGCCGGATGGAAACCGGGTTGGAGTACTGATTATGATGCAGTTATGATGGCTGAACAGTTGGGCGCCAAAAAGGTAATTAATCTTTCAAATATAGAATATGTCTATGATAAAGACCCGAAAAAATACAATGATGCGAAAATAATAATAAAAAGTTCTTGGGCGGATTTCCGCTCTATCCTTCCGAAGGAATGGAGTTCGGGTCTTAATTCGCCTTTTGACCCCATGGCCGCAGAAAAAGCCGAATCTTTGGGCATAGAAGTCGCAATAATGAACGGCAAAAACATAGAAAATTTAAAAAATTATCTGAATAACAAAACATTCCAAGGCACGGTTATTTCTTAAAATGATAATCATTAAAACACCAGAGGAAATAAAAATATTGAGGGAAGGAGGCAAGAGGCTGGCCACTGTTTTGTATAAGGTCAAGGAAATGGTAAAACCGGGGATTTCAACTTGGGAACTCGATAAATACACGGAAAAATTAATAAGGGATATGGGTGATGAACCGGCATTTTTAAATTACCGCCCGGAGGGAGCCGAAACACCTTACCCGGCTTCTTTATGCGTTTCGGTTAATAATGAAGTAGTTCACGGCATTCCAAACAAAAATAAAATACTGCAAATTGGCGACATCGTTTCTCTTGATTTGGGGA
>Ga0265340_10000008_pt1 | contig 126165 bp, 201 predicted proteins | sample 4CB225metaG_FD_202082 | JGI IMG/M metagenome (GOLD analysis project Ga0265340, IMG submission 202082) | Rhizosphere microbial communities from Carex aquatilis grown in University of Washington, Seatle, WA, United States - 4-CB2-25 metaG | ecosystem: Host-associated > Plants > Roots >...
TGGCCCATACCGATCTCACGTACACCGAGTCCGGGTACATCGCGAGCTATGAATGGGGCATCGGCTTCGACAGCGAGAACCAGGGGACCGACAACGAGTTCTACAAAGTGGCGCTCGAGGCTTCGAGAGAAGCGTATGAAGAAGAGTACGACGAAGACGCCCCGCCATGAAGCTTCGCGACGCAGCCCGCTGCGGCAAGGCCGCTGAGGCGATGGTCGATCGCATCAACGCTGCGATCGAAAAGCTCAAGGCGCGCGAGGCAGCGGTGCTGAAAGCGATTGAATCGCTCGAGGCCGTGAACCCTGCGCTCGAGAAGGCGTTTCAGGAGTGGAATGATCTCGCCGAAGAGCTCGATCCGGACGGGGAGATCTCCATGCCGGTCTCGAGCGTCGCGCCGAGCTTCGACCTCCCGAACCTCACCGAGGCGATCACGGGGGCGTTCTCGGACGCGCGCGAGGAGCTCGAAGCGGAGGTCGGTAGCTTCGAGGAAGTGGTCCAGAACGCGGCCGACTACGAAGAAGAGCCTGAAGAAGAAGAGGACGACGAGAACACGGAGGAGTTCGTGTTTACGTGCGACCACCCGGGGTGCAAAGCAGAGATTGAGGCGCCGTCGGAGGCACAGGCGGAGAGCGCAGCGCGGGCGGCTGGGTGGGACATCGAAGACGAGAAGAAGTCTTGGTGTCCGAAGCACGTGCCGTAAATGGTCGGAGTGGTGTCTCGGCTTCCGTAGGGGCCGAGCTCCCTTTGCACGAGAGCCTAGAGCTGCTCGAGCTGCGCTGGCCGGCCGTTGTCTCGGCTTCCGTAGGGGCCGAGCTCCCTTTGCACTTCCGCAAAAGCGTCCGCGTCGGTCGGTTCCTCCGCCTGTCTCGGCTTCCGTAGGGGCCGAGCTCCCTTTGCACACCAGGATGCGGCGATTGCCGCGCGTCTCTTCTCGTCTCGGCTTCCGTAGGGGCCGAGCTCCCTTTGCACCAGGGGGCGCAGGGGTTTCAGGGCGGCGGCTTCCAGTCTCGGCTTCCGTAGGGGCCGAGCTCCCTTTGCACAGCCAGGGGACGCCGGCGCCGACAGATAGGACCGCGTCGTCTCGGCTTCCGTAGGGGCCGAGCTCCCTTTGCACGGTCCAAGGTCGCGGCGCGGATCGAAGGGCGGGCGGGGTCTCGGCTTCCGTAGGGGCCGAGCTCCCTTTGCACACGAGCTCGGGTTGGTGGGGATGTTAGCGCAGGCCGCGTCTCGGCTTCCGTAGGGGCCGAGCTCCCTTTGCACCCCTAGACGGGCTCGTGGCCACCCCGGTATGGCTCGTCTCGGCTTCCGTAGGGGCCGAGCTCCCTTTGCACGTCGAGCTCAACCGCCGGTACGAAACCGAGCCTCCGCAGTCTCGGCTTCCGTAGGGGCCGAGCTCCCTTTGCACTTTTCGTCACGTCGTGGGTTTGGCAGTTCCGCGGCAAGTCTCGGCTTCCGTAGGGGCCGAGCTCCCTTTGCACCAAAGGGCAGGGGCGAGGCGAGGCGAACTATCCGCCTGTCTCGGCTTCCGTAGGGGCCGAGCTCCCTTTGCACTCACGACGTCGGAGTGGGGCCACGGTGGAGGATCTCGTCTCGGCTTCCGTAGGGGCCGAGCTCCCTTTGCACTTGTCCTGTTGTCATAGAGCGATTCCGCACACTTGCGGAGCGGTTTGCGAGCGGTTCGTTCGGAACGCTCCGAACGCCCCAATCACTAGCTGATTTCCCGGCACATTCCCACCGACCCTTCGGGCGTCACCTCACCGCTCGCATCGGTGAGCTTTTTGGAGCGGGCTTGCGTGAGGTCATCGACCTGCCGCTGCAGGTCGCAGATGCGGATGGCGGTGTCTGCGCATCCAGGATACTCGGAATTCCAGTCGACCGCGTCTTTGGTTGTAATGTCGAGCCCCATCGGGGCCAGGTACTCCCGTAGATCTTGCAGCGTCGCGGTGCGCTCCAGGTTGCCGTCTCGGATGACTAGTTGGGTGGTTGAGTTTTGCAGGCGAAGTGAGATCTCGCCTGCGAGTGTTCGGGAAGAAGACAAGGAAAGTGGCCTTTCATAAGCTGCCCTTCGATCGAAACCGATCTCTCGGCAGAACACCCAAGACCCCCGTCGTCGCCTCGCTGAGCCCGTCGTAGGACTCCCACTCGATCGTGAGCACGCGTGCGGGCCCGGTGATGGCGACCCCGTCGCCGAGGGCCACGCCATGAGACTGCCCGCACTCGCAAGAGCGACCCTTGTCGATGATCTGCAGCACGTCGTCGCAGCGCGTGCAGTTGAGGAGCTTCATCGGCTGGCGCTTCATTGGAGCTCCAGCCAGAGCTTGCGGTAGAGCCGCACCTGGAGCTGCTCGTTGCCGCGGATCTTCCCGATCCGATTAAACTCCCCGATCGCCTTCTCGCGCCCGCGCCAGAGCACCTGCTCGTGGGGCTTCAAGCGGAGCACGTTGCCCCCGGCCTTACTGAGCTCGGTCCAGAGCCACCCAAAGCGGCGCTTGAGGGCCTCGCGGCATTCGTACTCCCAATGCGTCGCTGTCTCGGAACCGGTACGCGCGCGGGCGGCGGTCATGGGAGGGGCTCACGCTTCGAGCAGTAACGCTTGACGAGGGCTGAGATCTCGGGAGCCGGGTCTTCGGTCCGCACCTGGATCTCTTCCAGGGACGCGCTCTCGAGCGCCGCAAACACTTGCGGACGCTGGGATTGAGCGACGAGCAGGATGAGCCGGGCGTCCTTCAGGCGCTCGATGGCCGCGCGATAGAGGCGCGCCTCAGGGCTCGTCGAGTATGGCCGGAGGATCGAGAAGGCCTCGATCGCGGAATTCAGGTCAGAGAGGATTCGCGAGTTAGCCATTGAGCCTCGCGATCACGGTCGAGAAAAAGAACCACAGAAAGCTCACCGCGCCGATGGGCCAGATCAGCATCCCTCGCAGGAACTCCCCATTCGTCAGGGCCCCGTCGAGGAGATCGTTCGCGATGAGCATGGTGAGGCAGCCGATGAGCAGGTAAGCGGCAACGCCGAGGCAGATCCAGGTGATCATGAAAGCTTGATACTCCTCTCCTGCGCCGGGTCTTCCCCGGTGAGCTCGGTCATCACCACACCCAGGTCTCAGTGGCAGGGCCAAGGAGTTGCGAGATCTTCTTCTGCGTGTGCCGCTCTTCGTCGAAGGGCTCCACCTTGAACAGCTTGAGCGGCGGATAGAGCCGCAACTCGAGCTCCGCTTGTGCGATGGCGTCGGCCGCCGTATGCGCCGATAGGATCCGGACGGCGACGTTCGGTTGATCGAGCAGGTGCGCCTGCAATGCTGGCGACGGCGACGCGAAGCACACGAATTTCGGAATGATTGCTCGATAGGTCACGAGACCCACGCTACACGAGACAGTTCCGAACTGTCAACAGTTTACGGATCTGGCTGTTTTCCCCTGCGAAGCTCAGTGAAGAGCCGCACGGCCATCACGAGTTTCTCCTGGAAGTCGCGCTCGGCGGCCGCGAGCGCAAGCCCGACGCTCGCTCCGCACCCGGCCCCCGCCGTGTGCTGGCCCTCGCCGCTCGTCAGGCCGTGCATGTGGATGAGCGCGGTCCACTCTGGCGGCGTCTCCTTGTCCTGGATGTCGCGGTAGATGACGCGCACGCGGATCTTGCCGTGCGCCATCTGCCAGTGGACTTCCTTGGCAGTCGCCGTCGACTGCCGGAACTCCCATCCTCGCCACCAGAATTTTTCGTGGGCTGCGATCCGCTGCGTCATCTCACTCGGGAAGCTCGACGAGCGAAGACCCCGTCGAGAAACCGAGCTCGATGTTTCCGTTGTCGGTCGCGAAGGTCACTGACCCACCGGTCGAGTTGTCGGTGACGCTCTTGACAGTCGCAAACTCCGTGCTCGGCGGGATCGTGTGCCCGTCGATCTGAATGCGCGTCCCGCCCGAGTTTTGCACGCCGAGCGATCGGCGAAAGCCGCCTTCCATCACGAAGGTGATGCTGAGCTTGTCGGCGGGGACGAAGCAGCTACGGATTTTCTTGCCGATGAGGTTGTCGAAGTTCATGGGGTGGGTCCTTGGGTGGTGCCCTGCGGGCGACTTTTTCGAGTGAGCTTCGCTCGCCGTCGTTTGTTACAGTGAGCGCATCTGCAGGAACCATACTCTTGCGGCAGTAGCCCGCACAAGAGGCAGAGCGCACCGGGCCACGCGCGACGCTGCTCGGGGGCTGAGGGCTTCGGAGATCGCGGTAGCCGCGCGCGAGCACCCCAGACGACGTGCATCGATCCGGCGGCGCCGAGCAGGGGTGCGAGTTGCAGCCTGAGCGAGGTAGCCTGCTGAGCCTCCTCGAACAGCTCCACGAGGGCACACTCGGGGCGATCCGGATCTCGCTCGTCGACAGAGTCATCGGCGCAGGGCTCTTGCTCGGGAGCATCGCCAGGGGCGCAGCCAAAGCAGCGACCTTTGTTCGTGGGCGAGATCAGCGTGGCGTCCCAACAGGAGCGACAGCGCCCGAGTTTGGCTCCCTCGAGAGTCATGGCTTCGGGGCGCTCCGGAACCGGTCGTGCATCTTGCTTTCGGCGTCCAGCATCGCCTCTTCGATGGTGTCTCCCCACCCCGTCACGTATTGAGGCGGCTCCTGGTGCTGGCCGTCAGCAGGATCCGGTCGTTCCCGGAGAGCGTACCATTCCCCGGTCACCGGAGTTGTCATGGGGTGCCTATTACAATGCGTCATGGTGCCCCGATAAAAGTTCGGGTAGGCGAACAGCATCAGCGTGCAACTCACGTCTGGATCGCCGACGTTCCCCTTGAGGAAGCGGATGCTCATGTTGAGGTTCGTGGTCTGGCGTGTGTAGCGCTGCCAGGCCTTGATGATGCGACCAAAGATCACGTCGGTGCTGGTGGACATCAGAGTAGCCCTCGGCCTGGGTTGTCTTGGAAGAGGTTCGCTCGGCGAATGTAGCCACGGAAGCTCTCGTAGCTCTTGTGCCGGGAGTGCTGCATGATCTGCCACTCCGCGCGCCCCGCGCGCGCGGCTTCCGTGATGAATCCTGCCCGAAGCGAGTGCCCGCTAAACTCCACTCCAGGCTGGTCCGGCGCGATCCCGGCTTTCCGCGCCCAGGTCTTCACGACCTCGTTGATCTCACGGTCGGGGATCCGCTCGGGCACGAGTCCTCCGAAGTACGTGCGCGCGAACAGCGGATCGTCGGGCGCCGCGTGCGAAGAGGCCTCGAGCCAGGCGCGTAGCGCGGCGACCGGACAGAGGTCGGGGTTCTGGGCGGGCTCGATGGGGATCGAAGCGCCCAGGCCCTCTTGGTCGGTCTTCGAGCTCGCGATCGTGAGCACGAGCCCTTCGGTTGTAAACACGGCGTGCCGCCGATCGAAGCCCGCGACTTCGCTCCGCCGAAGTGCGCCGGCCCAGCCGACGAGGAGGAGCGCCTTGTCCCGCAGGGCGATAGGGTCGGTCGCCGGCATGCGAGCGACGATCTTCTCGAGGTGCCGCACGAGGAGCGGCGGGGCCTGCTCGGGAGCCACGCGCAGGGTGTTCTTGACCTTCTGGACGTGCTGCTGCACGTGCACCGATTGCCGGGGCGGCACGTAGCCCCTGACCTTGTGGTAGTGCGAGATCGCTGCCATGGCCCGCTCGATGGTGGCGGGCTTCTGGGAGCCGCCAGGACGCTCTGGATCGGCCAGGTAGGTCACATACAGGATCACGGTCTGCGGGGCGGCAGGGAGCGGCCGGTGCCCCCAGGTCTCGCACCAGGCACTGAACCGCTTCCAGTCGCCCTCGTAGGCCCGCTTGGTGTTGGCCGGCGTCCCCGCCCGCTGGAACTCCAAGCTCCGCGCGTAGAGCCGCTCGGCCTCGAGCCGTTGGGGCGGCGAGAGGTGCAGGGGATCGGGGCGGCGGAGGGAGTCGCTCACTTAGGTGGAGGATACCGCCTCTCGAGGGCTTGAGCGAGCGCGCCGTCTTCGATGTTGTAGAATTCACCCTCGAATCCGCCGCCCATGTTTCGAGGGGAGTCGAGGGCGTTGAAGAGCATTTGGCCTAGGCGTAGCTGTGGGGCGCGAAACCAAGCAGCGGCGACTCGACGCAGGGCGGCGACCTTGCCTCGGGCGGTAGTGGCGCGATCCGGAAGCGCAGGATCCGCTGGGAGCTCGTCGAGCTTTTTCAGGTAGGCGCGCTCGAGTAGCTCGATAGGCAAGGCATCGGCGATGCGCTGCAAGTCGGGATCGTCGCCCCAGTACTGCATTTCCTTGATGAGGCGCGTCACGTCGTCGCTGGAGGTGATGAAGGTCAAGATGGTGTCTCCGGGTACTCTTCGAGCAGCACCTGCATGACGGTGGTGGCTTGGGCGAGTGCGTCGAGGTGGTTTGATCCCTTTGCGTAGTTGACCAGTCGCATCGGATATTCTCCCCGACGCATTCGTCGATGGCGCTCTTCGCGCGACATTTCTCCGGGATGGGTAAACGTAACGACTACCTCGCCCTCGCGGAGGGCTGGTTTATAGGTCCAGCCGCGCGCCGTCCACTGCTCCAAGATCTCGAGGATGCGGAGGGCTTGTTCGGGGGTGGGAGTGGGTTTCATACGCGGCTCCGTTCGAGGCGATCGTGCCCGCCTGCGGCGATCTCTTCGAAGAGTGTATCGAGTTGCATATGGACGGCCCAGCGTTTGTCGTCACCGCAGGCATCACCCATTAGCCGGATCACGACCTCCTCGAGGTCCTGCCATCGGCGCCCTTTCCACAGTGAATCGCTCAGGGCAACGATCAACTCTTCGGCTGAGCAGGACATGTGACGCCACTGCGCGTGAGTGAGGCAATGGCGCGCGAGCGAGATGTCGATCTCCCGGGACACGAGATCGTAGCCAGCGCGCTCGTGCAGGTTACCTGGCTCATCGATCTCATCAGGGTGCAAGATTTTACCGGCATCGTGCAGGATTACTCCGGCACGCACTCGATCATCTCGGATTGAGTCGATCTCTAAGTGGAGCAGCTTGTCGAGGATCAACTCGGCGGCTTCCATGACTAGTTCGACGTGACGCATCAGACGCGGGGGTGGCCCGAGCACTAGGAATTTACGCCAAATCGCTGCAACATAGTCGGAGTCTGGGTTCACGACTTCACCACCTGCAGATTTCGGCGCCTCAAGATCTTGCCCACCTGCCGGATGCGCGCCTCGTAGTCGGCGTCTACTTCCTGCTCGTCGTCCTCCCAGCCGAGCTCGGCCTCGAGCAGCGTGCGGAGCTCACCGAGGTTCTGGGAGTCGGTCGAGGCGTAGCCGAAGTCGCCGAGGGTCTCATTGCCCTCGGCCTCGTCGGCCGCGTACAAGATCTCCATCGCGAACTGCCGCGCTTGGTCGGGCTTCATCACCCGCTGGCCCTTGATCTCGACCGTGACGTGGTGCGGATCGGCCGAGACGAGCAGCGAGAGCAGGGTGTTTAGCGTGACGACGTTGTCTTTTTTCTTGGGAGGCATTCAGATTACCAGCAGGTGTAGTCGAAAGTCCGTGATGAGCCCCGGCGCGCCCTTGAAGCGCTCGAGATCGGCCCCCGCGAACACGATGCCCTGGGAGGTATCGTCGCGCAGCATGCGCGCGATGTAAGTGTCGGGCCAGTCGGAGATCTCACGCGAGCCGAACTTCTTGTCGACCCAGAGCGTTTTCGGTCCGCCCGAGCCCGAGCAAAAGCCTCGCCGGTGGTGATACTGCTCGCGCACGTACTCGGGCAAGTTTTTGGGAGCGGTATCGCCAATCGCGATGGCTTCGGTGTTGGTGGTCCACCAGATGAGGAGCTCGTTCTTGGGGGCGGCGGGCGGTGTCATCCGGCATCCTCTTCCCAAGATCCGCCGCAGATCGGATCATCCATGGGGATTCTCGTGCTGCCCGCGCAGAGCTGCATCGTGGCCTTCTTGCCAGGCCCAGGCCTTGATCTCGTCCAGCTCCCGAGGGGAGGTCCATTTTTGCTTGAGCTGATGGAGCTCTTGTTCGAGCTCGGCGATTCGAGCGTCGGCGAGCTGAAGCTCGCGCTGAATCTTGCTCACCCGAACCCCCGAATCCTCGCATGCCGGGTCGCCACGCGCACAGCACGGCAAGAGACCTTCGCGCCGCCATGGAGCGTGAGCGTGACGTTTGCTTTGCGATCACTCGGACAGAGAAACCACCAGGCGAGGGTTGCCAGATCCCACCAGCGGAGGGAGACGACGAGCCAGACCGAATCGTCGGCGGAGCTCACGAGGGCCAGATCCTTGGTGCCAGCGAGGTCGAGCTCGATGCTTTTGAGTGCGCTCAAGAGTGCCTCCGGATCCCGTCGTGGAGATTGTAGTGATCGTTGAAAAACGGCACGTCGCTAGCGATGCAGAACCATTCGTGCCCGTGGCGTTTGCGTCTCCCGCAGCCCTCGCAGAAACTCGCGGCCTCGACCCGATCGAGGCGCATGATCTTCCGCACCGTCGATCGAAATTCGGCAACGCGCGCCCTCTGGCGGAGCAGGTGACACGCCCAGTAGGCCAGGAGGTTCCCGATGATCGCGAAGGCGCCTGCGCGGTGAAACTGAAACACGGCTTCGGTGTGGGTCATGCGGATTGCTGCTCTTCTTTCATCTCGATGGGCTTCCAGGTCACGCGCGAGAGCACGGCCTTGTTGATGCCCTTGTACGTCTCGTGCTTCTTGCACCTCCCCTTGATGGCGAAGCGCATCCCCTGCATGTCGGGCTTGGGCGCGATCCCGGTCGCAAACCAGGTGAGCTCGTGCCCCGCGTCCGTGCGGAAGGTGCAGATCGCCTTGCTCGTGTTGAAGCGCTCGTCGTGGTGCAAGTAGTGCCGGATGAGCGTCACCTCGCCCTTGAAGACTTCGCCCTTCTCGACCGCGAAGCCCTCGGGGCGGAGCGGCGCGATCTTCTTCTCGACCTGTTTACCGAGGAAGCGGTTGTAGGCCGCCGGCGCGCTGGCGAGAAGCCCAGCGTGCTTGCCGATGCCCGGGGCCTTGACGGCGAGGGAGAGGTTCCAGAGGTACTCGGAGGCGTGCTCGCCGGGGCTGGCGGCCCAGGCGACGATGGCGTGGGCGGCCTCGATCTGGTCTTCGGTGGGCTGCTCTTCCTCCCATTGCTTGGGGCTCTTGGCGGCGAGCGGATGCGGTGGGTTAGCGAGCCACCAGGCGTCGTCCTTGGTGGCCCCAGGCTCGCTCGCCTTCACGAAGCCATAACGCTCGGTAGAGGCCACCGCGCACGCAACGAACGCCAGCGGCGCGACCTCCCAGTACCCGCCGTACCCGCCCCAGTGCTCGTCGTCGGTCTCCTCGCCGATGGCTTTGACGAGCTCGGCGAGCGCGACCATCTTCGAGGGATCGGTCATCAGGAAATCGGCGAGGCAGTTCCGGCCGATCTGGATGAGCGCGACGCCGTACTGGCGGAGGAGAAACGTCTCCTTCCGCGAGCGCTTCTTGCCGCAGTGAGAGCAGAGCGGCTCGGCGTGGCGCCAGGACTCGTCGAGATCGTGCGTCTCGCCCGGGCCGCGCACGACGAGGTTGCCGTCCTTGGTGTGCTCGATGCGAGCGGCAAACTCGTAGCCGTTCACGGCGGGGAGATCGCCGATGGTCAGGCGCGCGCAGGTGAGCGTGCGCTTGTCGTCGATGAGGGTCGTCGTGCCCGGGACTTCTTCGCAGAGCACACCGGCCGTGCGCGCGAGCTTGTCGAGGCGCTTGTAGACCTTCGGGAGGGCTTCTTGGGGGACGAGGAGCGAGAGCGTCATGGTGGATGCTACGCGGGCGAAGCCGGAACCTTCCCTGCCAGGTAGGCTTTGCCTTCGTCGGTCGCGTGGTAGCCGGTTCTGCCGCCCTGGCCTCTCTTGACGGCGCCCTTGCGGATGAGGCGCTGCACGGTCTGCGAAACCGTGCCAGAGTGCTTAATGGGGCCGCCCCAGGGGTCTTCTCCGCGCACAATGCGACCGAGCACGATGATCTGAAGATCGGTCAGGATCATGGTTCTTCTGCTGGGGTGATCTGTGCGCTCTTGAAGCCGTAGCGCCATTCTGCGGGGTGGCCGTGTTCGAGTTCGTTTCGAACACGCGCTTCGTCGGCAGGCCCGAGGTACAAGCGCGGCCGGGCATAGGAGATCGCCTCATCGACAGAGCCAAAAGGCCTTCTTGCGTCGCCTTCGATGACCAAGAAGAAGCGCGTGGCCGGAGTGGTTTTGGGGGTAGCCATGGTGGATGCTACGGAGTCGCGGCGGAAACCTTCCCGAGGATCCGATCCACGACGAGTTTTGAATTCACGAGTTCCGTGAGTAGCTTGTACGGGTCGGTGCCGGTAGTGACGTATAGCCAGGAGGAGTTGGCGACTTTGAGCTCTACGTCATAGGCCTCTCCAACGGGCCGACACCTGGTGCGGCGACCAGCGAAGTCGAGCGCCCAAACGATCTCGCGGGCGACGCGAGCCTTGCCGTCGGCCATTGCGTGCGTATGGGAGTCATCCATGGGCTTAGCCACAGCCGAGCTCATCGTTGTAGGCCTCGACGCCGAGCCCCATGCCGGCCTGCATGGCCCGCTCCGAGCGCCACTCGGCGTCGTCCGCGTCGCGACGGCGAGGGCGGTGGTGGGGGTTCTGGCGGAGCTGGTGGATGCCAGGGCCGTCGAGCTCGATGTAGGCGATACCGCTCTCGAAGCACTCCGCCTGGAAGGCCTCGATCGCCGACTCGATGCTCGAGAACTCCTCGCCCGTCCAGCAGTCGTCGTTGCCGGCGTCTGGGTGAGAGCCCCACTGGAGCACCATGTAGGGGTTGCGGAGCGAGCGCACGAGTGAGGATTTGTTCTGGTCGGCGACGCGGTCGAGCACGTCATAGCTCGCCACGAAGTAGGAGCCCGCGGGGGTGAAGATCTCGGCGAGCGTGTCGCCGGTGGCGTCAGCCCAGAAGAGGCGGTCGCCCGAGCCCTTGAACGTTTCAACCTTGGGGTAAGTCATGGTGGATGTTACGCCCTACGGTCGGCTTTCTTCCCAGGGGCGACTTCTTCGATGACGCGGATCAAGCGCTTCGAGGGGGTGTTCACGGCGGGGCGCTCGCGACCACGGAGTGACTGGAGCTCGGACTCGAGCTCCGCGATCTTCTCCCGCGCTTCGCGCAGATCGAGCGCGAGGCGGAGCACACCGTGCGCGTCCACGGGGCCGCTCGGCAGCTCGCCGGTGTGGGCGATGATGTCTTCGAGGTAGCGAGAGGCGACGCGGATCATCGGGTTTCTCCTAGGGCGGCGAGGCAGTCGTGATCAATGCACCATCGACGATCATCGTTAGCTCGCGTGAACACACTCACCACGATGCCGACCTCGACGCAGAGCAGGGATCCGTCGATCCCGTAGCGCTCTTTTCCGGCCTGAGTGAGCCGGTAGGTGACGCCCAGGGCCGGCTTGTCGAGCTCTTCCAGACCAGCAGGCTCGAGGCCGCTGTGGTGTGGTCGACCGGCGAGTTGTGCCGCACGGACACGCTCGCAGTTGCGGCAGCGGTCAAGGCTCGCGACGCGATCGAACGCCTCCGCACCGATCCCGACCTGGGAGCAGCGGGTACCGCAGGCCGTGGCCTGCGTTGGGTGGTCGAGGTGCATTCTGCTCATGGCTATTCCCTACGGTCCCGCTCGTAAACAACTTCCCACTCTTCGGCGAGTGGGCCAAGAATCTCGCAGTCGCCGCTCGCGTCGAACTCGCGATCGAGCGCTTCGTTCAGGAGGATGCGGGCTTCGGGGAGGTTGCCTGCTGCGTGCTCGTCGAAGGCGCGGGCCAGGATGCGCTCGGCGGCAGCGAAGTCCTTGAAGATCCGGGTGACCAGGCGGTCGCGCTCTTTGCGGAGGGCCGTGACGAGATCTTTGGCTTGGCTCATCAGAACCCGTAGTCCAGGATGACGAGGCAGGACTCTTCGTAGTTGGCGCGAAGCACGCTCACCGGTAGGAGCGATCCCACCATGAACGCTTCCCGCAGGGGGAGGCCCTCGGGGATCTCTTTCCAGAAGAGCTGCGTGCTGAGGCCGAGCTCGTTGACCTTGGCTTGGGCGTAGCCCTTGGCCTCCTCGACGTTGCAGAAGAGCCCGAGGAAGTTCTTTTTGGTGCAGAGGGCGTTCGAGGCGATGAGGTTGATCATGGTCAGTACTCGACGTACGGCGCTGGCTGCAGGCCCAGGCGTAGTGCCCACTTCCGTGCAAACGCTGCTCGCTTCTCGGGGCTGATGGCGCACTGCGGGAACTTGGCGAGAACGAGAAGCGTGGCGTCCAGGTTACCGCGACGAATCGCGCTTGCTAGGAGGCACAACAGGTTGTGCGCGGCGCCCTCGGCGCTCGTCACGCGCACGCCAGCGTGGGCGTTCACGACGGCGTCGACTCCGGGAGCCGTGCCCTTGATGTCGCGAGCCCAGGCCGGCAGGCGGCGCGCTTGGTAGAACGCCAGGTCAGTCGAGCACGGGAATCCAGAGTGGCCCTTGATGGTGGTCATGGTCAGTAGAGTGGGTGAGCGAGCAGCGATGCACAGACCGCGAGCGGAGCGCGCAGGGACGCGTGCGGGTCGACGTAGGGCTCGTAGATTTCGAAGCCGTGGGCGCCGAGCGGGGGCGCGGGGATCGTGGGCGAGTCGCTGCCGGCTCGCGGCACTTCGACGCCAGCTCTGCCGCCGGGGAACACGTCGTGATGGTCGGGGTCGTTGTGAAGCATGGGCTCTCAACGCAGCGAGCCCCGCGTCCTGGTGGAGGCGGGGCTGAGAGGGTGGGGCGGGGGGTCAGCGCAGTGCGTCGATCTTAGTTTTCACGGCTAGGAACATTCGATAAAACCGCCTCGGCCGTCCCTCGAATAGCTCCGAATAATCGCCGGCTGCGTCCACCCATTGAAGCGCCTCGGCCAGGCATTCCAGTTGCTGCTCGGTGAGCAATAACGTTTTCATCGCGCGTTGCAGTCGCTGCAACGATCATCGATCGTAACTAGATCCTTGCAGCCGTATGGGCAGGGCGCGGCACGCAGCTCAGGGCTACCTGCGCGCATATTGGCTAGCAAAATCGCTTGGGCCTGCTCGTCAAGCGGGCCGGTCTCGTTCGGGAATTCACCGTGATGATTTGCCATTGTCGACTCTCCTATCGGGTTGACCGTGCCGGGGTGTTTTCCTGTCCTACGCTAGGGCCAACGGAACCTTCCCTCGTCGGTCTTGGGAGGGGATATTGCAGGGGGCATGCCAGTCTGAGATCTGAGGATTTGGCCGGTTTTTGAGGGTGTGACGCCCGCTCGAGGGCGTCACCGGTGACGGTGTTACGGGAGGCTGTTACGGGTCAGGGTCCTTCGGTTGCGAGAGTCGGTTCCAGACCTTGGGTGTCGGAGTGAAGGCTAAGCACGGGCATCGGATGTCGGCGCGGCAGCGCATGTCGTCATGCTGCTCATGCGAGTTCATCGCGTGCCCGCACGTGCACAAGAAACCCTCTGGCGGCATGAAGATCGGTCGAGGCGCGGATCTTCTTCGCGCAGCCAAGCCAATGAGGATCCCAACCACCAAGACCACAGTGTGCACAAGCCACGCCATCTACGTTCCGCTCGGGGAAGTCATACTCGCGAGTTTCCGTTCCAGGTCGATGCGCGCCTGGATCACGCGCGCGAGGAATTCGACGCGCTCGCGCTCGAGTTTGGTCTCGGCTCTCGAGCGCCGGAGCTCGCTGCGATGGAGGGCTCCGCTGATCGATCCCCGGAACGTGCAGCCAGCCACAAACGACAGGAACATCCAAAATGCCATCAGGCTGACCTACGCTTCGCTCGTGGAGATCTTCCCACTAGGAGACCCCTAGCCAGCGTTTCCAGTCGCGCCAGGCGAGCTTGAGTCTCGACTTGGCAGCGGCAACCTCGGCGCTCGATCGCTCGCGATGCTGAGCGGCGCGTAGACCCGATCCGCCGCAGGTCGGGCAGTCAGGTGAGCGGCACCTGGCCAGGTGACCATCAATGACCCTGCGCATCTCCTTTCGGAGCGGCTGCATAGCGCGCCAGTCGATGTACGCGCCCGGCGCCCACTCGCAGAGGCGGCAGAATCCGTAGAGCCCCAAGAACCGCCACCCGAACGCCCACCAAGTCATGGGTCGCGCTGTGCCGGCGCGCCGGCTTCGCCCACGCCGGCGTCTGGATGGCCCTTGCCGATCCAGCCGTCGGGCAGCGGCGCCGTGGGGACTTCGACGGGTTCGTCGGGGAAGGGTCCGAGCTTGCAGGAGACGGTCAGGAGCGCGAGGAGCACTGCAGCGGTTTTAGACATGATGAGATCCTATGTATCGGACTTCGGAATTTCTGTCGCGGGATCAGAAAAAAGATCAGGCGGGCCCCAGGAGCCAGCCGCGTCGCACGGCTTCGCGGTAGAGCCATGAGCGGATGTGTTGCTGGCTCCAGATGGCTTCGTGCTGCCAGAGAGCCTCGTCGAGGACCTCTTCCTGAGCCTCAGTCAGCGGCGTGCGTTGACGCTCGCTAAGCCAGCCGGTAGCCCACGCGCCGCCGGCGCTCCACCAGAGTTCGTTACGCGCGGTGGTCATGCGGGATCATTTCTGCTCTGCCAGGCGCGCACGAACGCGGGCCGCCATCTCCATGTTGCCGAGTTCGGACGCACAAACCGAGGACAACCGCGTGCCCTCGAGCCATTCCCAGATCCTGCCTGGACTCGCCGCGGTGTTCGAGACTTCGCCGTCCGCTGGGCGCACGCCGCAGCAGGCGCACACGTCTACCTCAATCGGGACATGCCTATACACGACTGAGCGCGGCGGAATGAAATCCACGGTAGCCCCGGGCACCGGCGCCCTCGGAATGAGGGTCGCCTCGACGACATCGAGCTCGCCGTCGGGCTTGTACTTGAATGTATAAATGCCCGTGAACCCGCCAACGAGCCCGAGCCTCTGACAGGCTTTCGTGCAGAGCGCCCCCGTTACGTCGTCCTTTGTCAAGATGATTTGATGGGTCACCGGCGCCGCGTCTCGTTCCGCCAGGGCCTCGAGCACTTTGTCAGCATGTAGTGTCATTCCGCGATAATATCAGTTATCGCGGAGTGGGCGCAAGAGGGGGTGGGGCCGGCTTGCGCGTCGCAGGATACGGTGTTATGCCTTGTTCACTATGTTCGAAACCAAAGTGCGTAAAGTGGGCAACAGCGCATCGGTCATCATTCCGGCCCCGATCCTGAAAGCGCTGGACATTCCGAACGGCTCTGTGCTGGCGGTCAGCCTGGACGCCGACGGGATCGTGCTGCGCCGCAAGGGCTCGCGGCACTCGCGGGCTGAGTTCATTGAAATGCTGGACCGGCTCGGCGCTGAGAACGCTGGGATCTTGCGTGGGTTGGCCAAGTAGCAAGCGGAGGTTGGGGGACAATGAAGTTTCTGACTATTCAAGAAGTGCTGGACATCCACGATTTCGTTTTGAAGAACTACGGCGGCGGCCTCGCCGGGATCTTGAAACCCGGCGAGCTCGACGCCGCCGTTCATTCGCCGCAGGCAAGCTATGACGGCGAGTACCTGTACCGCGACGAGTTCGGTGTCGCGGCAGCCTACCTGTTCCTGGCGCTGAGCCACCCCTTCACCGAAGGAAACAAGCGCACGGCATGGCTCGCCGCGCTCGCCTTCCTCAGCATGAATGGCATTGAGTTGGCCGTTCCAGAGGATGACGGCATCGCGTGTGTGATCCTGGTCGCCGAGGGGAAAGAAAAAGACTGGGAAGTGATCGCGGACTGGCTGAGGGGGTTCGTCGTTGACTAGCCGTGAGGCAGCGCATTACTGTCTCACGAGGACCCATGACCAGCGAAGAAGAACGCGTCCTTCGAGACCGCCTGCATGCCTTCACCCTGAAGGTTTATACCTTGGTCAAGCAAGAGGCCGAGGAATCCGGAACCGCTGGCGCGCTACTGGGGCTCGGTGCGGGGCTGATGTTCGCGCAGGGCGCAACCAAGGACGAGATCCGGGAAGTGTTTGAGAAGTCGCTGGCGACGATCCAGCCGATGAGTCCTGGCGGAAGCTCATGAAGATCATCTGGTCAGCGTTCTCATCACTAAAAACCGGACCCGGCCCCATGCTTCTCGAGCCTGAGAGCTTTCGCGACGAGCGCGGGTTCTTTTTGGAGACCTACAATCGACGGCGCTACGAGTCGATCGGTGTCACCGAAGACTTCGTGCAGGACAACCACTCGCTGTCGTACCAAGGCGTGCTCCGCGGGCTTCACACGCAGCCAGGCCAAGCAAAGCTCGTGCGCTGCGTTGCGGGCTCGATTTTCGACGTGGTGGTCGATCTGCGCCGGTCGTGTCCGCAGGTGCACTGGCGCGCCGAGGTGCTCACGGCCGAAAACCGTCGCCAGATGTACGTGCCGCCGGGCTTCGCGCACGGCTTCTTCGTGATGAGCACGACGGCCGAGGTCGAGTACAAGTGTACGGAGTACTACAGTCCAAACCTCGAGCAGGCCATTGCCTGGAACGATTCCACCATCGGGGTTGAGTGGCCCATTCCGCGCGGCGTCTCTCCCATTCTTTCCGAGCGGGACGACAACGCCCTCACGCTCCGCGAGCACCAGCACGACGGCCGCTTCATTTTTTCTGGTTGACGGCCGAGCGCGCCTTGCCTTACCCTCTCTCCGTGGCTTGACAGTCAGCGCGCTGCGCACCGAGGTAGTCCCGAATCCGAGCTCGGATTCTTTGGCCTATTGTGCGTTTTCTGGCTGAATCTAGCCTCGATTGCCTCTCTAGCTCAGTCGGCAGAGCACCGGGGGACGCCGCTGCGCGTTCGCCGGAGGACCGATGTTCAAGTCATCGGGGAGGCACCAGGGGCACATAGCTCAGCTGGTAGAGCGCCGGGTGTAAGCAATCCGGAAGTCCGCGGTTCGAGCCCGCGTGTGCCCTCGAAGGAGATCCGAACATGGAGAGACTCTACGTCGTAGTGCGCGCTGATCTGTCACCGGGCGACATCGTCGCCCAATCAAACCACGCCACGAGCCAGTTCTCGCGCATCCATCGCGAGCTTCACGACGCGTGGTGCGACCGCTCCAGCAACATCGTCGTGCTCGCCATCCCAAGCGAGCGAGAGCTCGGTGCGCTCGCGCGACGAGCTGCCGAGCTCGGTATCCCGAAGGCGGAGTTCTACGAGCCCGATCTCGGGCACGAGCTCACGGCCGTAGCCTTCACGGGAGAGATCGCCAAGCACGTATCGCAGTTGCCGCTCGCCTTGAAGGCGCCGCGCGCTGCTGCGGCTTAGCGGCATCTCGTTCCGTCGCAGCTTACTGATCGCCACCGAAGACGTGGCCGTGGCCATGAGACTTTTCGTTCGCCCACTCGCGCGCGGTGATCTTCAGCACCCAGTGCAGTCCGTACTTCGGCATCGGCACCCCGCCCCGGGTGAGGTGACGCTGCTCTTCGCGCGGATCATCGAAGCGGTCAGTCGAGTCCTCGCTGAAGACTTCGACGAGCTCGTCGTCGGGCACCTCTCGCACGAAGTCTGCTTCGGCTTCGTCTTCGAAGCCCACGTCGTCGGCGTACAGCTTGAGCGCCTCCTCCTTGCTTTTGGCCGCGTAGAAGCCGCCGCTCCCGAATTCGTAGAGGTGGTTCATGATGGGTATGAGTTGCTCCAAAATAGCTCAGCCTCTTGGTTGAGGATCTGCTGGCACTGGGCCCCCTCCTGACTGCTTAGCTCCGTCCATTCCCTTGGGACGGAGATGTACTTCTGACCGTCTTCCATCGTGAGGACGGTAAAGCTTGCTAACGAGTCACGTCCCGGTACGTCGGCAACCGATCCTAGCCACACACTTCCCTTGGTCTCACGCACCGCTTGATGCGCAGCGCGCCGCATGGCGTCTTCTTGGTCGGCGGTCAACTCAGCCACGCTTCACCCGTGGCGTCTGCTCGCGGAGATACACGATGCCCTTCGGGGACACCAAGACCACGTACAGTTTCTCCTTGTACCGAAAGACGCCACCGCCGAGCTTCCTCACGATGGCTTCGGCGCACTCGGACTGGTCCTTGATCGCGTCGAGCCGCATCTGCTCGGCTTTTTGGATGGTCACCCCAGCGCGCTCCCACGCCTGGAACAGCTTGTGCCTCGCGCTGTCCGATACCTCTGCCGGTCGGGCCCCGAGCGCGAGCTCGGCGATGCGTCCGAGAGGCGGAGGGTCGGGGGCGTCGCCCGGAGACAGGTCGGTTTCGCTCGGGTCAGTATTGCTCATGGTGGCTTCTAACACGCCTGATCCTGTACCTGAGACAGGGCGTAACTGTCAACGCACTATCTCGTCGCCCAGCAGATCTTTGCTCTCAGCCCCCGGCTCGCGGTAAGATCTCGGCCATGGCATCCGTGCAGCACCCAAACGTCTCCTGGGTCTCGTGCAACCTCCTCGGCCCCGGAGTCTTTCAATGCTCGTGCACGGCGTGTGGCGCGCAGATGCCCGCAGCTGGCCCAGCGCCGGCGGCGGATGCGTTCGCGCGCGCCCACGCGCAGCACAGCGCAAGCCCGACTCACTTTGGCGCCGGAGATCTCGTGGCCAAGCTGACGGGCGCTCTCGGGATCAAGCCCTGCACCCCCTGCGAGGCCCGCAAGCGAGCCCTGAATGGGGCGTTCCCGCGGGTGTGGCCGCGCAGATAACCACGATAGCTTCGTCTCGGCTTCCGTAGGGGCCGAGCTCCCTTTGCACATACACACTCCTGATCGACCCGTTTTATGCCCTCGAGTCTCGGCTTCCGTAGGGGCCGAGCTCCCTTTGCACGACGTACTGCACGCCGCCCGGTACTGTGTTGTGCAGGTCTCGGCTTCCGTAGGGGCCGAGCTCCCTTTGCACGACGTTGACGACCAAGTACGAACGCGACCTCGGCCTGAGGGTCTCGGCTTCCGTAGGGGCCGAGCTCCCTTTGCACCTTACGAAGAGCGCCGGCGCGCGCGCAAGCGCCACCGTCTCGGCTTCCGTAGGGGCCGAGCTCCCTTTGCACGGGCTACGCCAACGCAGATCAACCCTGTCAGAAACTGGTCTCGGCTTCCGTAGGGGCCGAGCTCCCTTTGCACCGACGACGTAGAGCATGATGGATCGGTTGCAGAAGTTGTCTCGGCTTCCGTAGGGGCCGAGCTCCCTTTGCACGCTTCGACGGGTGCAACCGCTTCCAGAGCTCCTTTACGTCTCGGCTTCCGTAGGGGCCGAGCTCCCTTTGCACGGCGTGTCGGGTCGGCTTCTTCGCGTCGGGTCGCACATGTCTCGGCTTCCGTAGGGGCCGAGCTCCCTTTGCACTTGTAGCGCCGACCGCGTGCTGCCAGGTGACTGCCGTCTCGGCTTCCGTAGGGGCCGAGCTCCCTTTGCACCGCATCCAATGGCGAGCGCCGCAAGAATGTGGAACCCGTGTCTCGGCTTCCGTAGGGGCCGAGCTCCCTTTGCACAGCCTCGGTCTGCTCCCGATACTCGTCCACGGTGTCGTCTCGGCTTCCGTAGGGGCCGAGCTCCCTTTGCACCGGTCCTGTTGTCAGAGAGCGATTCCGCACACTTACGGAGCGGTTTGCGAGCGGTTCCGAAAGTGACCCTACTCCGCTGCGGCGAGCAGCTGATTCTTCGCGTTATTTGCGTCCTGATCCCAGGAAGCACCGCAGCTCTCGCAATCGTGGCGGAGCTCGCGCGCCTTGTCCCACTTGCAGCGGGCTCCGCACGCATGACAATTGAGCGTGCGCTTGGCGGCCTTCAGCACCGTGCACGATCCCCCGAACACGCTCTTGATCTCTTCCCGCAAGTAGTGCGGGCCAACCAAGAAGCGGTAGTGGCGCGCGGCCGGGATCTCGTCGGCGCGCTGTCCGGCAGGTGCGCGCGTCACGACGCTCCTCATATCGAACGCTTCCACCACGCACGAGTCGTACTGAGCGAAGAGCTTTCGAGCCCAGAGCCGGTAGATCTCTCGGCGTGACCGCAGCACGGAAGAGTACTGGTCCCGCTCCCACTGATAGAGGTGTCGATCCCGACGGGCCCAATGCTCGCGAGCGAGAGGATCCTGCTTGGCTGCCTGCTCGAGGCTCAACCGAACCGGCCCAAGCTCACGGTGAGTAGCATTCGGGTCAGCGAGGACGAGGCGCCTCGCCTTTTGACGACCGCGCGCGTCACCCAAATGCGCGACCGCGAGCTCGTATCCCAGCGAGCGGAGCGACTCGGCGTGCTTTTGGCGCTCGATGAGCGCCTCTGGAATGACGAGGCTCGTTTCGTTCCCGAGATCGTCGACAGCGTACGCCACGCGTATCCCGCCCTCGACGCGCCGCCAGCCGAAGTTGATGGCGCATTTCCCGATGCCGGGCTTCTTGCGGAGCGCGGAAGGGGCGCTTGCATCGACGGTGAGGTGCACCGAGTAACTCCAGCGATCCCCTGTTCGGTCGATGATGAGCCGGGCGAAGATGATGCGCACGTCGTAGGGCACGCCATCTTTGATCCCGACCTCAGGCAATGGACGATGGTAATCGATCGGCACCTCGACCGAAAGCCCATCGCGCAGGCGCAGCGTCAGGATGCGGTGCCTGCACCCTTGCACCACTGATTGCTGCTTCCTGGCAGGATCCAGGTCGCGCGCGCGACAGGCCGCGCAGCGAAACTCTTCGGGGCCGATCCGGACTGGCGCCTTCGATGCGCTGAGCGCCGCTCGCACCTTGAGCTTCGTCGCGCCCTGCAAGGTGGCCGCCAGCATCCCCTCTCCGTCGTAGCGCCGAAACCTCGGCCGCGCACACGCCATCACGCGCTTGAGCCAGGGCCATTGCTTGCGCACGGCCTTCGCGCGCGCCGTCGCCTCGTCTGAGCGCCGAGTGACCATGGCGGCCGCCACCATCTCGGTCACGGCCTGCTTTTGACCCCAGCCGATCGACGTAGCCTTCCCGGCGGCGCGGCACGCTGCGTTGTAGGCCAGCCGGTGCTCCGCCTTTTGTACCTCATCGAGCGGCGCCTGCTGGAGCTCCTCGACGATATCGCGGGCGGCGATGCGCCAGCGCTCGATTTCGATGAGCGCGTTGTAGAAGATGTTCGAGTGGCGCTGCTCGGCGAGCAGATCTTCGAAGGTGCCGCCGATGACTCGTGGTTTGAGTGCTCCGAACTGGAAGACGATCATGAATGGCTCCTACGAAACTCCCGGTGGAGATCTTCCCTCATCCGAGGCGGCCTACCTGATGATCGATCCGGAGCTGGGCGGCGATGTCCCAGTACCCGATGTACACGAGCTCGGATTCCGTCCTCCGCGGGTCGGCCGCGTAAGCCCGCTCGATCATCTCCCGCCACTCGAGCGACTTGTCCTCGACCCGCACGCTCACCCGATCCCAGCGCCTCAACGAGGCAGCTCCCGGATCTGGTCGACGATGATTTGGGTGTAGGTCACCTGGCGGCGGCTCTTCTTCTCGATGCGCTCTCGAGCATCCTTCAGGTGCTCGAAGTCTTCGAGGGGCATGCGCACCGTGAGTACGTGGTGGCCTTTCTTCAGCGATTGCTTCTTCTGCATCTCTATCTCCGAACTATCACGCCACTATCTCAATGGCAAGAGTCATGGTAGGGTTAGTGACCATGGAGTAGACCCGCGTTGCCCTGCGCGGCACCTTTAACGGGCCCTCACCCTTTCAGGTGAGCCACTGCCAGATCGCTCCGGCCCAGGCCGCGTAGCCGCGGGCCACCGGATGAATGCCGTCCGGGCCGCGCGGAAGGTCGAGGTTTTCGGAATGGAAAATCGAGATCCGGGGCTTCAACTTCGGCAAGTGAATGGCCCGCTCGCTCTCGATGAGCGCCCGCACGCTGACCAGGGACACCGCGGCCGGAGGCAGCGTCGGCGGCGCAATCCAGGCAATCGCACGCGGACCGACGCTCTCAACCAACGTGAGGAGCTCGCCCGCGTAGGGCGTCTGGCGCGCGCCGATGTCCTCGCCTGGCTGGGGCTGCATATAGGCGTCGTTCGTGCCGAGGCTGATGAGCACGATCGTGGGCTGGAAGGCTGTCAGGGCCTGATCGAGGGGAGCCGACTCTGCCCACTGATCGATGCGGGTGCCGACCGTCGCCATCGACTGAAAGGCGATGCCGTTGTCCTGGCAGAGCGCCCCAAAGGGCGCGGCGAGACCGACGGCAAGGGAGTCGCCGAGCAGGAAGACTCGGTCACCGGCGCGGAGCGTGGGCGCGCCCAAGATTTCCACCAGGCCGACCGCTGTCAGCGTTGCGGCACCGAGGCCGACGTAGATCCATGCGCGGTTTGGGGGCATCGGTTTCTGGACTCGCTCGGGGATCCGAGGGTACGATGAGTCTGCCATGGCGACCGACTTCACCGCAAATAACTGTGGCGGTGTCCGTTGGCGCACCAATCCTGGCGGATTCATCGAGCTCGAGGGGGCAGGGGTGCCGCTCCTGCCTTCGTCGGACGCGCGCTTGCCCGAGATGGTGGCCACCTGGCAGAACTTCAGCCAATACCTCGGGCCTGCCGCCGACAAGAACGGCCTCCCCCGCTCGTGGGTGCTCGCCTTCGCGTGTGTCGAGACGGGGTTCCTGTCCAAAGATCCTAACGCGCAGGCGACCGCTGTCTCGGGCGCGGGCGCCGTGGGCGTCATGCAATTGATGCCGCAGTACTTCACCCAGTACTCGCGCGATCAACTACTCGATCCGAGCGTCAACATCCCCGCCGGAGCGGCCTTCATCAAGGAGCTCTGCGCGAGCGCGGCGTGCCCCTGGCGCTGCGAGCTCCCTTATCTTGGCTCGGTCTACAACGCTGGCTCCGGCTCGAACTGCATCCAGTGCTCACCCGGTAAGAACGCGTTCAACTTCACCGAGGACAGCGACTACTCGATGCAGCTCGTCCTCTACAATAACTCCGCCCTCACGTACCTGCACCTCGACTCCCTGTGGCCCTGGCTCTTGGGAGGAGCGTTTGTGGTGGGAGCGGGAGCGGCTGCTTGGCTATGGCTCTAGAGTTGCGCGGATGATGTTCATGGGTGGAGCGCGTCGTCGTCGTGACTCGACCCGTCCGCTGTATGATAGCCGAAGAGCCCGACGATCAGGTCCTGGACGAGCGCGTCCGGATCGAAGTCCATTGCCTTGCCGCTTCGCGTCGCGCCGCGGATCGCGTAGTACGCCGCCAAGCGCACGAGCGCTTCGTACTCCTTGCGATCCGGGCTCACTCCCATCTGGAGCGGCATCGGGGGCTCGCCCGTCTCTTCGTAGATCCAGTGATCCTTCGGCAGCGGGTAGGACGCCGTAAAAAACCCCGACCCGTCCGGCAGGCGCGTCATCTCGCTGGCAGAGCTCGCCGCCTCGTAAGTCCCCTCAAAGATCTCCTTCTTGATCACGTAAAATGGGCCCGTCTGTTCGCGGCAAATGTAGTCCCCTCCCTTCGCAATGAACGGCCCCATGGTCGTCGGGATCACGATATCGCCCTCCGTCAGATCGAGACTCGGCTGAAACTTGGCCCCCGGGATACCGAACACCTCGAAGACCGCGCACGCGCCAGCCGGGGTCCCGTCGAATTGCACAGCGTCGATCACCACCGGTTTTTTACGATATTGGGGCATTCAGAAGTTTTCTTTCCTCGGGAAGTTTTGCCACGTCGGCCGCGTACGTGATAGAACACTACTGTCTCGGAGACAGTTCAGTCAAGCCCAAGAAGGGGACCGTCATGCTCATCAATCCAAACCTGACCCTGAAAGAAGTGGCCGAGCGCCTCACGAAGGCCAATTGCAAGCTCCACCTCAACTTCGACCACGGCGTCTACCACGCCTACGTGCATGGCGAGTCCCGGGTGACGGCCTACGATCGCGGCGATCTCGCAGAAGCCATCGAAGGCGCGACGCGGCAGGTCGGATGAGTCGCACCGTCACCATCGGTGCCTTCCAGGTGAAGGTGAAGCCGCGGCCGCTCGTCGGCACGCGCACGTTCATCAAGGCCACCGAGCGCGACATGCGCGACTACGAATGGTCCGAGGGCTTCATGGAGAGCGGGAAACCCTACGTGGGCGATCCGCGGGCAGGGCTCAAGTGGCGTCAGCGCGATGAGATCGCGCATCGCGCTCGGCTTGAACGCCTGCCTCGAAAGCCGGTGCTCCCGTGAGCGCCACAAGGATCGACCACGCCCATCCAGGTGATTGCTTGGCGTGCGATCTGGAGACCGTACGCGCTGGTATTGGCGGAGACCGGATGCCTTCGTTCGCCGAAGGCGTAGAGGCTGTTGGGGCGCTTCGTCGCATCTCTACAGCGCTCACCAGGTTACCGCCCAAGCCACGGTGGATCCCGTGCTCGGAGCGACTGCCCAATGAGGGCGATCCGGTTTTTTTCGTGGTCGATGGGGACGTGATGGACGGTGACTTTGAGGCGGGGATCGATGGCGGCGTCGGCTGGTGGAACTATTCCGACGGATACTGGACAACCCCGCGAGTGAGCCACTGGATGCCGCGCTACGTCCAGCCGATCCCCGATCCTCCAGCCAAAGACCCGGCATGACTGTTCGGGCAGTGGCCATCCCGCGGAGTCGTTCTTGCTGCGCAGTCCAGCGCGACACCTACCGCTGCGTGCTCGACATCACGCGCGTCGTCGAGTCCTGGGATCCGGTTCGCAAGATCTGGACCCCAGAGATCCGACTCTGTCACCTGCACGCGATCGAGTACGTGACAGGTGAGAAGGTGTTCTTGCCGACGTTCGCGCAGCAGGAGATCGCGATGCGGGAGCTCGGCGCCTAAGCTAAGGGACGACCACGCGATAGAACCCCGCCTGGAAATTCGCCGAGTACAGTAGGTGGTGCGCTCCGTCATAGGCGAGCTGTCCACCCGAGCTCAGCCCAGGACTCGTGAGCGGCGTCCAGGGCGCGCCCGCTGCCGCAGGCGCCGTGAAATACGGGTGCAGGTTGCTCCCATAGCTGAAGTAGTAGTTATTGCTCAGGTACAGCGTCGTGCCGTCACTCGCGAGGCCTCCAGCAAGCGGACCCGTCCCAGCGATCAGCGACCACGAGGCGCCATCGGGGCTACGGAAAACGCCATCGGAGGCCGCTAGGTAGAATGTCCCATCTGCGGCGCGGATGATCTGCGAGCCCTGAGGGTGCGCGTCCTTGATCACGGGAGTAATCTGCGCCCACGTCGCCCCGGCATTCGTCGTCCGCCAAAAGTTATTGGACGACGATCCCCAAAGCCACGTGCTCGAGTTGTCGAGGAAGTAAACGACTTGGCCCTCGGTGCCGTCCCAGCTCGGATCGCCGTTCACTAGGTGCCAGGTAGCGCCGCCGTCCGTCGTCTCACCGATGCAGTTCTGGTTGTAGGGAGCCGCGCACACGGCGTGGAAGGTGAGCAGCAGGTGCAGGTGGTTACTCGGGTCCATCGCAAACACGTTCGCGAAGTTGTACTGCACGACATTCGCGAGCTCGGGTTGGGTCGGTGGCGGCCAGATGGGATCCCAGTCGACTCCGCCGTTCGTGGACTTGTAGGCGCCGTTCGAGTTGCCCTGGTAGCCGCTGTTCGTGTAGACGGTCCCGGTATCGACCGGATCGACGACCATCGTCCAGTTCACACCGACATTGATCTGAGCGCTGCTTCGGCCGGACACCGACGACCACGTCGCGCCGCAGTCCGGGCTCTTCCAGAGCTTCTGCGACATGGTGCCGAGGTAGATCGTCCCGTTGTTCGTGGGATCGATCGCGAACGCAAACACGCCCGTGAGCGTGGTCCCATCGAAGCCCGCGAGCACTTGCGGCGGGGTGATGTTCTGCCACGTCCCTGAGCCAGCGAGCGCGTCGCACGCTCCGACGCCGGAGGGCTGACTGAGCGTGACCGTCACGGCGCTCGTCACCGAAAGGCCGCCCGAATCCTGAATGGTGACCACCAGAGAGTAGCTGCCGGGCTGACTGAAGGTCGCGGTCGTGTTCTTGGCGGCGTTGCTGCCGTTGACGGAGAAATTCGCCGTACCGGGCGGCGTGCCCGTCGTGGCCCAGGTGTAGGTCAGAGCCGGCTCTCCACCATCATCCGCACCGAGCGCGCTGAGCACGCTAGTGGTCCCCGTCGTCGGATTGGGGCTCGCTGAGGCCGCGGTCGCGACAGTCGGCGCCTGATTGATTGGCCCTCCCGTGGCAAATACCTCAATGCCGCTCACCTTGGCGTTGTCCTTGACCCCGACGAAGCTCACCGCGATTTGCCCGCCCGCAGTCGCGGTCGCAGGAAAGTCGAGCGCGACGGCTTTGTTCTGCCCACCCGCTGCGGCAAAGATGTCGAAGCTCGTCAGGACTTGCGCGCCATTGATGAATGCGTTCAGGAGGCGACTATTGGCAGCATTGAAGTAGATCTCGGCGAAGTGGAGCCGCACGGCGTACGCGCCGCCCGCCAATAAGCCCGGGAAGGTGTAGACCGAGTTTCCGTAGCGCTCGCTCTGGTAGACGGCCGCGGGAGCGGCATTGGCGACTCCCGCGGTGGCGACCGCATTGCTCGTCGAAAAACCGGAGCCGCCCGAGAAAAATTGATCCGCCGTAAACGGCGTGACGGCGCTTCCTCCGCAGTCGATGTGGTACGCGATCGGCGGCGCGGCGGAGACGGTGACGCTGGCGGTCCCGCTGACTCCGCCGCCCGTCGCCGTGACCGTGAACGGTCCGCCCGTCGAGCTACCTGCCGTGAACAGCCCGCTCGCGGAGATCGCGCCGCCGCCCGTGACCGCCCAAGCAATGCTCGGCTGACTGCTCATCGCGGCCCCGAATTGATCGGTCGCCGCAGCCCCGAACTGCTTCATCGCAAGCGGCGCGACTGTCGCCGTCAGCGGACTCACCGTGAGCGCGGAGAGGGTTTGGGTGACGACCACGCTAACCGTGCTCGTCGCGGTGAGGCCGTCCGCATCGCGGATCGTGGCGGTCAGGACGTAGCTGCCCGCTCCACTGAAGGTGGCGACCGTGTTCTTTGCCGCGTTGGTCGCGTTCGGGGCGAAGGTCGCGCCAGTAGCTGACCAGGTATAGGTCAGCGCTGGCTCTCCGCCATCGTCGGCCCCCAGCACACTCGCAGCGACGCTCGCGGCGGTCACCGGGCTCGTCGCTATAGCAGGCGTCGCGACGCTCGGGGGCTGGCTCAGCACCGCACTGCCCGACAGGATCTCGATGCCGCTCACCTTCGCGTTGTCCTTGACGCCCACGAAGCTGACGACGATCTTGCCGCTCGGGTTGGCGGTCGCAGGAAAGTCGCGCACGAGCGCTTTGTTCGCGCCGCCGGCGGCGACGAAGATGTCGAGGCTCGTCAGCACCTGCGTGCCGTTTACCGACGCATTGAACAGTCGGCTGTTGGCGGCACTGAAGTAGATTTCCGCGAAGTGCAGCCTCACCGTGTAGGTCCCTCCTACCGTCAGGGACGGGAACGTGTAGCTCACATTCCCGTAGCGCTCCGATTGGTAGACCGCCGCGGGAGCGGCATTGGCGACTCCCGTGGTGGCGACCGCATTGCTCGTCGAAAAACCGGAGCCTCCAGAGAAAAACTGATCGGCCGTGAATGGGCTTACCGCCCCGGCGCCGCAGTCGACTTGGTAGACCGGAGTGAGCAGCGCTTGCCGCGACTGGCTCACCCCACGACTCTGGCTCGCCGCGCCCGGGCTGCAGCCGAATGAGCCGAGTGCTGCTGCGACCATCGCGAGCGCCAGCACCAAATAACGAACCCCGCAGAATGACGATTTGTGGGACATCAGTACTCCAATAGAAACCCGGGCGCGGACTACACTAGACTCTCAGGATCAGACCGTCTTGCCGTCGACCGTGACGAGCGAAGCGCCCGTGACCACGATCGTACGCGTGCCAGCCGGAGCTGGCGGAGGCGCGGGAGTGGGCGTTGGGGCTGGCGGAGGCACGGGCACGGGCGGCGTCGTGCCCTTCAGCGCCGCGAGCAGCTTGTCACCGACGGGCACGCCGTTTCCCGTACAGCAATCGTAGCCCGGTCGGGCCACGAAGGTGCCGTTGCTGCCGCTCGTGATGTCACGGCTCCAGCCCTTGAGCGCGTAGAGTGGAGCGTTCAGGGGGCCGACGGGGGTGCCGAGCGCTTGCGACAGCACGGCCGCGAGCGCGGCCCACATCGGCGCGACGGCAGAGGTACCGCCGATGACCATCGCTTGGCCATCCACGATGACGTTCCAGCCGGTCTCAGGATCGGCGAGGCCGCCCACGTCGGGCACACCGCGGTGAGTGGAGCCGGGCACGTTGGAGGCCTTCTGGTAGTCCGGGAGCGCGAAGAGCGCGCTCGTGCCGCCGCCGGTGGCGCCGCCCTTGCTGCCGTCGTTCCAGACGGTCTCGGTGAGCGGAGCAGTCGACGGGAGGCTCGTGCCGCCGCAACCGAGCACGTAGGGCGAGCTCGCCGGGAAGTCCACGTGCTGTCCCGCTTCGCCGTCGCCCGAGCCGTTGTCGCCAGCGGCAGCGGTCACGGTGATGCCAGCGGCCGCGGCCGCCGCGAATGCGCTGTTGAAGCTCGAGATGGCGGAGCTCGTCCACTCGTTTTCGGCGGCTCCCCAGGAGATCGAAATCGCGGTCATCTTGTCGGCGACCGCCTGATTGATGGCCGCCAGAAAGCCCGCGTCCGTGTTGGGCGCCATGTAGCAGTGGAGCTCGGCGCCGGGGGCCATGCCGCCGATGACGCAGAGGTCGAGCATCACCTCGCCATCGGCGCCGTTCGGGTCGCCGGGGGCGTTGGTCGCGCCGCTCACGCTGTGGAAGACGACTGGCTTGACCTTCAGCCCCAGATCCTTGAAGTACTTGTCGAGATCGGCCTGCACGTAGCCGCCGCCGAGCTCGATGACGGCGACCTTCGTGCCGGTGCCGTCGAAGCCCTTCGGGAATCCGTAGATCTGGGCAAGTTGCTTGGGCGTGTAACTCACGCCCGCGGTGTTGTGCTTGAAGTGTCGATGCTTGAGGTAGGAACGAAACATAGCTTTTGCTCTCCAATGCCGAGGTCCCCGCGCCACCAAGGTGCGTAGGGAACCCTAGCAGACCTAGAGAGCGCGAGCGTCAGTCTTCGTCTTCGTCGTCGTCCTCGTCCGAATCATCGTCGTCATCGTCGTCGTCTCCACCGCCTTCGCAGCTCTCGCTGGCGGCGTTCATGAAGGCTTCTTCGAGTTTGCCCGCGCCCGTTCCGTCTGAAAACTTCCTGAGCTTTCCCTTCAAGAATTTCTCGGCTCGGTCGGTGTCTTCATAGAAGTCGACCCAGTCGCCGTCCCAGATCCCAACGCCCTGCCCCTGGAGCGTCATGAGCACCAGGTAGGGCCCGTTGGCATTCCAGAGATCGTCGGCCGCTCCATCGTTTTCTGGCGGGTACTTTTCGACGAGTTCCTCGAACGCCTCACGGAGCGCCTGGTCGTACTCGCGCGCGACCTCGAAGACTTCGTCGTTCGGTTCGGCGTCTTTCCAGTTTTCGAGCTCCATGCTCTCGGCCGCCATCTCGCAGAGTTGCCCAAGCAGCACCGGGTCGTCGGCGAGTCCGCGCGAGTCGGGTGGGCGGCGGGAGTTCGGCTTGAGTTGGGGGTAGCGCTTGGCGAGATCGACTCGGATCTCGGTTGCAGCCTCATCGAGCTGCTTACCCTCTGCCGGGTAGCCCACGAGGCGCGCCAAGTCCGCTAGGGAAGAGGCCACCTGAGCAATGCGCTGCGCCACCAGATCTTCGGAGGCATCGATCTGCGCTTCGTAGTCGAGCGCGCGCATCGCCCGCATTGCGGCAGAGCTCGCCTCGCAGCGCTCGCTCCCCGGATCGGCAGCGCGGTTCTGGATGGTCTTCTTATTGGGCTTCGGCATCTTCTTCTCCTACGTTTACCCTACCGGGTACCTTTCCCGCTTGGCAATAGCACCCAGGAAGCGGCCCCGATGACGACTGCTGCGGCTGCGATCCAGGGCAGCGTCGAGTCCGTGGTCGCGCTCGCGAGGAGCGGCTCGATCGAATAAAACCCCGCCACGTGACTCGCCGGGGTCACGCTCGTGCTGACGGCGTCACCCGTGCCGTTGCCATTGACGAGATTGACCGTGCCGTCGGTGTTCACGGCGGTGACGACGGCGTGGTGCTCGTTGGTCGTGAAGTAGGCGATGTCGCCGACATCGGGACTCTGGGTCGTCGAGAGGTTTTGCAGGAACCCGGTCCCGACGACCCAGTTGAGGTTTTTGGCAAGCCCCGCCTGATGCAAGCACCACAGCGCGAACGCCCCGCACCAGTCCTTGGGGTAGCCGCTCGGCGGCGTGCCCGGGAGCACGTCTGCCCAGTACACGGACGCGTCCGTGAACCCGACCTGGCTCAGGGCGGCGCGGGCCACCCGCGTGCGCGGCGGGACCGGCCAGAGCGCCCAGGCGCTGGCCGCTAGCCCCGCTGCCCCGAGTCCTGTCAGCGCCCAGCCCTGGGGCGTGGACGGCAAGAGGCGCGGGGCTAGGGCGGTGGTCATGCGGGGGTCGGCCTCTCCCGTGGAAAAGTAGCATCCTCCGGAGGGGACTGATAGTTTTCGTGGGGAAGAAAGGCGCCCCGGGCGCCGTAGGACACCCTGAGCATGACGCACACCCCAAACCGCGCCCTCACCCGTCACAAGCTCGAGGCCATTGCTTGGGAGCTGACCCCGCGGGACTACCGGGGGTCGAGCGGCGCGCGGCGCGAGGTGCTCATCAACACCACCGAGGGCACGACGCTCGTGCCGCTCGGCGATCTCACGGACTACCAGCTCCGGAAATACATCGGGCCGAGAGCCCTGGAAGAGGCGGGCGACATGCGAGCAAATGGACGCGGGATCTACAAGGACACGGCCGCTCAGGAAGACGACTACGTCATCTGGAAGCATGGTACGAGCGGTCTTTACTATGTCGATCGCGTCGGCCGGAACGGCACCGCCGTCAAGGCGATCGGCAAGCCCGCGTCGAGCCTCAAAGGGGCAGTCGCCGAGGTCCGCAAGGAAGCTCTCCGGCGTGGCTACACGAGCGGCCTCATCTTCGAGGCTCGAGGAGATGACCTGGCTCAAATTGGACAGGTCAAGCGCGGCACCGGCATGGACTTCGAGCAAAACGCCTCCCGCGGCCAGGCCGACGAAGTCGCCGCCCGCGAGCTCAGCCTCTACATCGAAAACGAATACTCGCTCGTCGGCGCCCCCAACTCCCAGGGCAAGGCCATCGAAAAGAACCTCCTTGGCCATCTCCGCCGCGGCAACTTCGACCTCGCCAAGACCGAGATCGCGTACATGCACCTGATGGAAACGGGGGCCAAGAAGTACGCGAAAGAGTTCGCGAGCGAGCGCGAGTGGCCCACCATCTTCAGCAAGCCCACGCGCGAGCTCGTTGCCCACGAGTTCGCGACGACGTTTGCGGAAGAGCATGGCGCTGCTCGCTCGCTGGCGCGAAATGCAAACATCGAGATCGAGGAGTTCGATGCGCCTGCGCACTGGGCCAGCGCGCTCATCAATGGCGATACATCTGGCCTCGAAGAAGAGGACTTCAAGGATCTCGAGGCCTGGCAGGAGAAGCACCCGAACCTCTACGTCGTCGGCTGCTCAGATGAGCCGCACATCGGTCGCTTTAACGGGCTCCAAACAGAACTCCTCACTTACACCGCTCACGTTCAGTAAAAGGAAACCCTCTCATGACCGCACGACGCGCTTCCCGCAGCAAAGCCGCTGCTACCCGCTCCTCAAAACCAAACCGCGTCACCGAGTCCGACGTGAAGGCCGCGCTCGATGTGCTGCGCCAGGACTACTGGCAGGACATTCGCGGCGTCGGCGATGAGATCCTCCAAGCGGTCCGCGACGGGGAAATCACCGACACCGACGAGTTCGAGACGCGCCTCAGCCAGGACATCGACAGCTCTTCGCGGGTGATCTACACGATCGAAAATCAACTCACCCTGGTCTGCTCCGACGACGCCGACGCTTATGTCGATGAGTTCGGGGAAGAAGGGCTCGTCAAGGACGGCGCGGTCAATTGGCCCGCGATGGCCTATGCGGCGTTCATGGCGGACGTGCGAGGCTACATCGACGCCAACGACGACGACGGGCTGCTCTCGAATCTCCGCTAGCGAAAGATCCCGCTCACCGGCGCCGCGGGCGCTGGCGGCGGGGTTGGCGCTGGCGCGGGCACTGGATCAGCCGCGGGGATCGTCGGGTTCGGGTCCCACTTGGCGCGCACGCGTGCGCCCGCATCGACGCCGCCGATCTCAGCCAAGAGATCGCAGAGCTCGTTGATGTTCGATTCGCCGGGGACGCGCCGAAGCAGGGCGTGCCCCATGCCGTGCTCGAGGGAGGCGATGGCGATTTTCGCGACCGTGAAGAAGAGCGCGGCCTTCACGGGTGAGACACCGACGACGCCTGCCACGAAGCCGAGCCCGAAGTGGAGCGGCGTGTAGAGATCGACCGCAGCCTGCCCGTATTCGGAGCGGTTCTGGGCAACGAGGCGCGCGCGCGGCATGGCTAGCCGTCGATGTTGAGAATGGACACCTGGTAGCGATTGATCGTCTGGGCGGCAGCGGTCCCCGTGATGCGAAGCACGTGCTGGATGGTCTGCCCGTTGACGAGCGCGCCTTGGTAGTTCTGCACCAGCTGCACCGACTGACTCAAGACGCCCTGGGAGTAGAAGACCGAGGACGGCAGCTGCGTCGTCGAGCCGATGAGCGAGCCATTGATGGATAGATCCATCTCGATCACGCTGGAGACCGCAGAGGCGCTATTGACCACGAGCGTCGCCATGATCAAGAACCGACTCCCTGACGGCCCCTCATACGTCATGATCCCGGTCCCCGCGTCGATGGGGAAGAACGGGTTCAGGTTCACGTTAGCGTAGGAGATGTTCGACGATACCGGGAGCGCTTGCCAAACCCCGGTCGAGGTGATGATACCGAGCCCCGTCGACTCTATCCGCGTCGAGTACGCGCCATCGGCGCCAAGCTTAAACCAGCAGCCACCACCGCTGAGCGGCTGCACGAAGGCGTCGGTGCCCGCGAGGTTCGTCTGCGCGGAGCCCAAGTCGTAACTATAGATGGCGTGGTTGGCGAGGCAGTAGACCTGGGCGCCGGGGCCGAGCGCGCTCACGTCTAGGCTCTCGACGGACTTGGACGTGCCGCCCGTAGTGCCAACGACGAGCGAGCAAAAAGACCCGGCGGAGCGTTTGTTCGGCATGGAAGTGACCTCTATCCGACGTTGAGAATCGACACTTGGTAGCGATTGACGGTCTGCCCGGCGGCCGTCCCGCTCGCATGCAGCACGTGCTGAATCGTGTCGCCGTGATTGGGCTTAAACCGAAAGCCCTGCGTGAGCTGCATCAGCTGCGACACCGTCTCCTGAGTGTAGGCCATCAGCTGCGGGCCCTGCGTGCCGGTGCCGAGCAGAGCCCCGTTGACGGTGGTGTCGAGCTCGATCGTGCTGCCGACCGGGGAAGAGGAGCCGATGACCATCTGTGCCTGAATCAGGAAATCTTTTCCCGACGGCCCGTTGTAGGTCATGATCCCAGTCGTCGTGTCGACTGAGAAAAACGGGTTACTGTTGATGTTCGCGTAGAAGCCGGCGCCGGATGGGAGCGCCTGCCAGTTGCCGGTCGAGATGACGAAGTTACTATACCCCGTCGAGGTGAGCTGCACGAGCGTCGAGTAGTCGCCCTGGGCGTTCTGCTTGAACCAACACCCGCCGCCAGCGAGCGGCACCACGAAGGTATCGGCGCCGGCGAGGTTCGGTTGGGCGGAGCTCGAGTTGTAGCGGTACACCGCTTGATTGGCGACGCAGTAGCACTCCGCGCCGTCGCCGAGCGCCGACACATCCAAACTTTCGACCGACTTCGAGGTACCGCTGACGGTGGCAACTACCATCGAGCAAAAGGACCCGGCCGAGCGCTTATTGGGCATGACTCAGCGAAGATTAGCCGTAGGGCGCCCACGCCCGCAACTTTTTGCCGGGATCAGGCTCGAGAGAGCCAAAGCATCCGGTGATCGCCCGTGTCGGGTCTGGCCGCGTCTTCGAGCGACACCGCCCGCACGATGCCATCGGTACCGATCGCGCGAATAAGGAGCCCCATGGCGACGATCTCATCGAGAGCCGCCAGAGTGTCTTCGTGATCGCAGGGGGTAAACTCCATGGCGATGGAGATCTTCGGGCTCTTGGCAATCGTCGCCTTCATACCCCTCAGCACCTGCATCTCGAGGCCCTGCACATCGATCTTCACGAAGTCGATAGGAGACGCCTCGGAGAGACCAAACCCATCTTCGTCGATCGATGTGGCCGGCCGCTGATCGGGCTCGTGATGCGCGTGCTTGCCTGGTCGCACCGACGCGCTGCCCAGGTACTCCTTGTACGTGAACAGCGACATCATACCGCGGGACGCGTCCATCACGATGTCGGTCGACACCTGCGCCTGATGCATCCCGTTGACGGCGAGTGTCTTATTCAAGAGCTCCGCGAGCCTCACCTGCGGCTCGTACGCCTGCACGAAGCCTTTGTCACCGACGAGATCAGCGAGCAGCGTCGTGTAGTAGCCACAGTTGGCGCCCACGTCGATGCAGCGCATGCCGGGGCGGACGAAGTTTACGACGGCTTGCGTCACCCACATCTCCCAGAACCCATTCATGAGCAGGTGGGGGGAGAGCGAGAGATCGCGCGTGTCGACGTACATGAGGATATTGCCGAGCACGCGCGCGAGGGCCGTGTGGTCTCCGAGGTAGCCCTGGCGAGTCTGATCGCGGCACCACTTCTCGATGGCCGTTCGGTTTTCGACCTGGAACAAATCTCTGATCTTCATAGCTTAAACTTCTCCGGATACAGGTACCGATCGGGGTCGCCCCAGAGCTCCCCAAACCCAATGATCTTGAGCCGCGCCGTGCGGCCCTCGAGAAAATCTATCAAGATCCCCCGCGTGAGCGCCGTCGGCGAGATGCCCCAGCGGTCGGCGTGCCAGTCGAGCGCCACCTGCGCACCACGCGTGAGTCGAGCGCGGGCGATGAGCTGCGGCACCCTCGGCACGTGAATGACCTCTCCCCGGTAAACCCAGGCCGTCGCCGTCACCTGGGGGCGCTTGGGGTCGAGCAAGAAGCGATGGAGCAAGCTCCGAAGGACCGTGCCGCGCTGCACCCGAAGTGCCTTGCAGAGCAGCACCCAGTCCTCATTGGCCTTCTTCGGAAGGGTCACCTGCACGATCGTAAAATCGTGGTCGACATGTCGGCGGCGACTACGCACGCTGGACGGCACCGCCTTCCCGCGCTTACGGATCTCTTGCTCTCGAATAGCGATCGCCTCCAGCAGCACCGACTCTTGCACCCCGAGCTCGATACAGAGCTCGGGGATCGGCATGCCGCGTGGGGCCGACCAGCGGCTCAGCGTGAGCTGCTTGACGAGCCAGTCCCGGAACCGGAGCTGGTCGGCGTGGTGGTTCATTAGGGCTTCAGGATGAGCGGCGGAGCCTCGGGCTCTTGCACGGCGACCACTCGCGAGATGGCCGCGATGTCGCGCGAGTCGATGAGCGTCGCGAGCGTCGCGATGCGACCCGCGATGAAGCCCTTCGGTGGCGTGCCTGGGATCGATGTCCAGCGCACCTCCACCACGTTGCTCGTGCCATCAGTGACCGGATAAATGACCGCCATCGCCAATAGCTGCGTGGCGCTCGGTTGCCCGCCATCCATGCACGGCGTTGGCACCCACTGCGACTTGTCCGGCTCGGCCAGATACGGCAGCTTTCCACGATCATTGACCACGACGCCGGCGAGCGGGAAGCGCAGCTGCACCAGCACCGGCACCCCCATGTATTCTTTAACGCTTGATGGTTCCACTAAGCCTTCTTTCTGTAGTTGCTTTCGATGAGCAGTTCGGAAACGGCGCCGCGCCCGGTGCCGACGGAGTTGACGTTGCGGCGCGCAGAGACTCGCTTCTTCTTGAAGGCCGCGTACAGCTTCCGCGTGCCGGGGACATCGGAGTTCGAGAGGAGGGCCGGCACTCCGAGATCAGCGAATTTCGTCATCTCTGACCAAAGATCGGTTTGGCTTTTTAGCCCGAACTCTTCGGCGGTGTAGGAGGTGAAGTTCGAGGTCGGGCGCGTGGGCCAGTACGGCGGATCGAGGTAAAGGAATGCCGTCCCGAGTCCATGCGCAGTCACCGCGCGCACATCGAGGCAGATGTTCCGAAAATCGGCGTGCACGATGTTGGCGATCTTGAAGGCAAGGTGAGCCGCGAAGATGCCCTCCTCATCCAAGATCTTGGGCGGCGACTTGTGCCAGCCGTAAGGCACGTTGCAAACGTTCTGGCGGTTCACGCGCCAGAGGCCGTTGTAGCCGCAGGCGTTGATGTACTTGAAGCGCGCGGCGCGTCCCGCATCGCTCGTCGGCTTCGAGGCCCGCACTTCGTAGTAGCGCTTCTTGCCGAAGCCTTTCTTCTCGAGTTGACTCAGCGCCGCGACCAGTTGGTTTGGCTCATCCTGGATCTGCAGGTAGAAGTTGATGAGCTCTTCGTTCGAGTCGGAGAGCACGGCGCGCTCAATGCGGCCCGCCGAAAAGAGCGCGAAGAAGATGGCGAGGCCCCCCGCAAACGGCTCGTAGTAGGTCGCGATCGGCGCCGGGTGCAGGCGATTGATCTCCTTCAGGATCGGGCCCTTCAGTTGCGCCTTGCCACCCACCCACTTGAGCACGGGATAGGCCTCCACGGGCGGCTGCGTCGCTAGCATGGGTGCGCTCATGGGTGCTTCAGCATCTCCACAAACGAGTACGGCTCCCTCGAGAGGGACGCCGTCCAAGACCAGTTGGCACGCAGGGCGGCGGAGTCGTTCTGGGCCCACATCCAGAGCTCGCGCCAGTTGTCACGCGCCCGCACGAGCGCACGAGCGATCGCCATCGGCGAAAGCGCTGGCGCGAGGCTCCCCGGTAGATCGTCGATCGACGAAAGCTCCCCCGTCGAGATCGGCTCGAATCCCCGCGTGGTCGGGAGAAGAAACTCCGAGTGCCCTGTCACCGTCGTCGCGGCGACGGGCACCCCCGAGCAGAGCGCCTCGAGCGGCACGAGACCGAATCCTTCTCCGCGCGATGGCTGGCAGACGACGTGTGACTGGCAGAGCAGACGCGCCATGCCCTCGGGCGAAGCGTCGATGCGATCTTTGATGTCCACCGTCTCTTTGAGCTTCTCCCAGTTCTCGACTTCGCCATCCATGATGGCCTCCTCGATCGCGCGCTTGGCCGGGTAGTCCATGACGCAGAGCAGGCGCGCGCCGGACCCTGCCCATCCCGAGCCTTGCAAGATCTCCCAGGCTCTGAGGAGCTCGACGGTGCCCTTGCGCTGGCGATCGCTCGACGAAAAATGAATGACCCGAAACGTGCCCTGGGCATAGAGGTCGCGGATCTCTTGCGCGTGCTCGGGGTACGGGCGAAACTCCGGCGAGACGCCGTGCGGCACGGGCCAGCAACTCCCCAGGTGGCGCTGCACGACTTTCGTGGCCCACCTGCTCGGCGCGATAAACGTGACCACGTGCTCATCTGCATAGCGATTGAGCTTCGTCACCAGATCGCGCGGGAGCTGGTCGGAGTTCGGGGTGACCATGATGAAATGCTCTTCATGTCGCCCCCTCTCGAACATCTGCCCGACCGCATCGAGCGGTCCGACGTAGATCCCATAACGCGCGTCGGCGCCCCCGGTCGGCGCTTCGCCATCGACGTAGCTCGCCGCGAGATCGATCGAATACAGACCTTTGAGGATCCCCGCGTCGCGGAGCGCGCTCTCGAAGCCGCGCGTCACGACAGCGAGAGACCCGTTGCCGAGTGTGCGGCCGTAGAGGCGAGCGAGCGTCACCGCGTCACCGGCGCGTCGTAGAAATCTCGCGCCCACCGGTGGCTACAGGAGACCGCGATCACCCTCTGTTTCATAAACGCTCCCACCGCCTCGAGCGAGTAGCCGCGGAGATCGATCCCCTTGGTCACTTCCACGTCGTGCGTCGTCGGAGCGGTCGCCTTGTCGAGGGCCACTGCAAGCTCGTGAGGCCCATAGCTCACCCAGCGAGCATCGCTCTCCCACCCGTAGGACTTGGGCACCGGCGCGCTGCCGCATGGCGCCACCGCGACATGCCCATTGCCGACGAAGTCGTCGACTCCGCCGCTCGGCACATACACGACTTGGTTGCCTGCGAGGCAGGCCTCGAAGGCTGGCAAATTCCAGGCCTCCCCGTGGGACGACGAGACGTAGATGTTGTTCCGGTAGTGGAGCTCGAGGATCGCCTGGCGCGGGAAGCGACCTTCGACGAGCTTCACGCGCTCTCGGATCTTCTCCCGTGTCCAGCCTTTGCTCTGGAGCGCGAGATCTTGCTCGCAACGATCGAGCGTCTCTTCGGGCGTCGGGTACCCGGGCCATTTGCCGCCCGTGTATTTGATCGTGAGGATTGCGCGGTCGAGCGGCGTAAACGCGCTCAAGAAGGCGCTCACGAGCGTGTCGTATCCCTTGCGGGGTTCCCAACGACCGATCGAGTAAAACTTCCTCCACGCGGGATCAGGCCTACGGCGCTGCAACTTCAGGATCGGATCCACCGGGTCGAACGGATGCGGCACGACGAAGAGCTTGTGCTCGGGGACGCCCGAGGCCGCGAGCATGCGGTGATTGGCCCAGCACGGCACCCAGCACTCGGCGACGCGCGACAAGATCTTCACGATGCCGGGATCGACGCGGTCGCGCTCCCAGACGCTGTAGACGATCGTGGAGGCGAAGATCTGCCGACGCATCTCCGCGAGCTTCTCGAAGTCCTTGTCGACGGCGCCCTGCGGGATCACGGCGCGCTTCAGGTGCTCAGCGTCGCGCACGACCAGGTGCTTGATGACCGGGAAGTAGTGCTTCGCGGTCGTGAGCTGGAGCGCTCCGACCTCGCGCTCGACCTTCGGGTCTGGATCGACCGAGTGCGCCGGACGCGGATTGCCATGCTCGTCCACCGTCGTGCCCGTGAAGCTCCGGAGCAGCACCGGCACGCCGGCCTGAGCGAGCGCGCGGGCGTGCGCGCGCACGGCGACGGCGGTGCCGTCCCAGGGCGTCTCGAACTCCCCCTGATACATGACCGCATACTCGTGGTCGGGCTTTCTCGGCTCGACGAAGTACGCGACAGCCTTGTCGGGTGGAGTGAAGGGAAGGGCGGGAAGATTCGCGGGCAACTCGTCGGTCACCGCCAGAGCTCCCAGCAGATCACGAGCACTACGACCGTGAGCGACGCCCAGGCGGCCATCTTAAGCGCTATCGGAAGACCCGGGTCAGGAGAATGCGTGGGCATCGGCGTCTGAGCCGCCACGGCCTCCGACTCCGCCTCGTACGAGCGCCGGACCCCCGACACATTTTCTGCCGCGGCAAGCGCTTCGGGAGTCACTGGACTCAGGCTTTCATTCAGGCGGCCCGCACCGTGTAGCGGGCAATAGTCCTTGCCCCGCACGTGAAACCACACGTCCGTTGTCCACGACGCTGGCGCTCCCGTAAACTCATCCGCCGGGTGATTCTGGGCGCGCCCATCGATCGAGTCGCGATACGCAGCGCACCCCGGCTCGTCGCACGCGAAAGTCACCCTCCGCTCTTCTGGGTGCGGCAGCGGCGCATCCCCGAGCACCGAATGCTCCGAGCTCGGCCCGAAGATCCCACCAAACGGATCGTTGGGCTTCACAGGTACCTCATGACCGAGTCATCGATCCGGAACCGCTTGCCGCACCCAAGCCCCGGGCACATCACCGCATCGGTCAGGTGAATCGTGCCCGCGAGCGTCACAAACTCTTCCGGTAGGTTCGGGTTTACCCAGAGCTCGCCCGCGCGCCGCGTGTCGAGCTCGAAGCGGCGGTGACGCGATCGAATCGTCATCTGCGCTTGATCCGATCTGTATTTGCGCGCGCAAAACGGGCAGCACACGACCAGGATGAGGCCCTGACCTGACTCGTCGGCAGTGTCGGCGGTGAGCTCGCACATGATAAACTCCTCGGGCTTGCCGTCGGAGTTTCTGATCTCGAGCACGATGGCGGCGTGCGACTGCGTGCCGCCGAGCTTCGTCGTCGAGATGCGGGCGTTCGGGTCGACGGTGGTGGCCTTGCGGCGCGCATCCTCCACACCGCGGCGCCTCTCGGCGTCCACGCGCTGATCATGAAGCTGGCGTTCGTAGGCGGCAGTGACGGTGCCGCCGCGCACGAAGGAGGTCATGGGCAGCGAAACTTCTCTCGCTGCGGGTGATGGGGGTGATTCCGGAGGCGGCGCGGGCTTCGATTCGTCTGTCATGAGGTGACAGAAGCGAGATAGCACGCGCCTGTCTCAGCCGGCAAGCCTCGTTTTGCCGAGCGCGGAGCGTCCCTAGTTTTTGCCTAGGATCTTGTACGTGAGGAGCGTGACCGCGAGCGTCGAGACGACCCCGACAACGATCGGGAACCACAAGCTCTGCTTGGCCTCCGACACGAGAGACGTGCGGACTCCGTTGACGCATCCCGAGCACTCAGGGAAATCGTCGCCAGCGCCGTCAGGGCAGATCTCGCAGTCCCCTCCGTAGGAGATCATGCAGGGCCCGCACGCGTCCCCGAGGCCCTTGAGCCCAGGCCCGAAGCGCGAAGGCGCAAGCGGCCTCACCGGCGATGGAACGCTCGCGTAGCTCATGAGCTACCTCTTATACGCGATGAGCACGATCCCCACGCACGCCGCGGCAAGGATCGCTACTGTCGGCCACGATGTCGTGAGCGTCGAGGTGTCGCCCACGCCGCGCCCCGCGCACGGGCACGCGCCGACGCCGTCGACCGGTCGGTACGTGCTCACCTGCGGGAAATGCCCGAGGCCGTTGATGGCCTTCTCGTACTCGGGCTTGAAGTACGCGCCGAGACCATTGATGGCCTTCTCGTACTCGGGCTTGAAGTACGCGCCGATCCCTTCCACCGCGAGGCGCGGGGGACCGACGAGGTTCGGGTTGACGCCGAAGGAGGGCCAGGGCGCGCTCTTCCACCCGGGCGCGCCGGCGTGCCACGGACTATCCGGTTGGTGCATCCGGTAGTACTCGGGCTTGATTTCGGCGTAACTCATGGGGCGGCCTCGTGGTGCTGTTTCAGTAGATCGTAGGCGACGCGTACCTGCACGAATCGCGTCTCGGCCCCAGCCCGATCTTGTGGGTTGCGATCGGGATGATGCTTGTGGAGCAGGGCCTTGTAGGAGGCGTCCACCTCAGCCCAACTCGCCGAGCGCTTGACCCGGAGGAGGCGCCGGGCTGCAGCGAGACGCGCAAGCAAGAGCGGATCTGGCGGAGGACGCGGCGGAGGCGCCGGGCCTGGATCCCCGGTCGCGGACTTCGGACGGGGAGGTGGCGGGCGCGTATGGGTCTCACGACCACGCGGAGCCGCGGCGCCGGCGTGGTCGTCGATGTCTTGCTTGACGCAAGGAAAGCAGACGACCTGGCAGGTGCGGGAGGTAAATGCGTGATCGAGGCACGTTGGCTTCTTGCACACGCTGCAGGCGGCGACCGCCGGAGCGCGGCAGGGCTCGGCTCGGAAGAAGACCTCGCACGGGATCCCGGTGAGCAGGTGCGGGAGCCAAATCTGGGAGGCGTTGCGGGTGAGGTCGGCGACCCAGGGAGCGACGGCAGACCAGGCATTCCGAGGGCCCTCGGGCGCGACCTCGCTGAGGTGCGAGGCGAAGCGCCCGAGCACACCGAGGAAGCCTTCTTTCGCCATCCGAGGGATCGTAACATCGTCAGCCTAGTGAGCCAATCGGCTCAGCGCTTGAAAATCAGGTAGGCCGCGATGCCGGCGAGCGACACGGCGACGATCTGATTGAACGGGTCCGCAAGCGCGCGATCCAGGGGCTGCGGGACGGCCAAGAGGCTCGAGATGCACGGCGTCGCAGCGTTGCAGGCCGCGTCCGACACGGCGTCCCCGAGCACGCCGTCTTGATACGCCTGCCCGATCCCGCGCACCCCTCGTCGCTTCTGCGGGGAAGGGAATGCCCGGAGGAACGTGCGGCCGAGCGAGCCGTCCTGGAATGACTGCGCTTGCCCGACGCCGACGAGCGTGTGCATGCGCATCCCTGGGGCAAACGTGCGGCGCAGGGGGCGTCGCAGAACCGGAGAGCCCGGCACGACACGCGAGCTCGCTCCAAGACTACCGCTCTCGAACTCTTCCAAGCTCGACTGGTAGCCCTGCCACGGAGCCGCCTGGGAGAAGACTCCGTCCTGCCACTCACCTTCGGGACCGTTCATTGCTTTGTACATCGGGAGTCCTTTTACTGTTCAAACTTACTGCAGCAGCACCGACAAGGTCATGCGGGTCACGGTGATGTCCGCGCCCGTCTTCGTCCCGAATGCCGCCTGGATCGTGTCTCCGGGAGCGAGTACGATCGTGCGCTCGGAGCTCAAGATCTGTGGCGCCGACGATGCCCCGGTCTCCGTCGTCTGCGTGCCCGGGAGGAAGCTCGTCGCCGGATCGGTGCCGAGCACATCGCCATTGTGCGCGATGACGCCCCAGACCGGACCGCTCGAGGGAGCCGCCGGAGCCGAGACCGTGTTGCTCTCGAGGTTGACGGCGGTCTGAGACAGGAGCCGGCCGTTCAGGACGGCGCCGGTGATGAGGTTGATGTCGGTGAAGCACAAGATGACGCCATTGAAGGTCGCCGTCGCACCGATCGAGACGTTGCCCGAGACCTGCCAGAAGACATTCTTGGCGAGCACTCCGCCGCTCAGGATCACCGACTGAGCCGCCGACATGGCTAGGTTCCCGGTGATCTGCAGAATGAACACGTCGGTCGCGCTGCCGCTCAGCGTGACGCTCGTCGGGATCGTGACGCCCGTCGTCCAGTGATGCACACCGGGCGCCAGCGTGAGTCCGCCGATGTTGCCGGCGCCTTCGTTGGTGAAGTTCGCGGTGCGTCCGGCGGCATCCGTATACGCCGCCATCATGTCCGTCACCGCGACCGTCAGCGTCGCCGGAGTCGGCGCAGAATAGTCAGCCGCGTAGACCTTGCCCGTCACCTGCGCAGAGGTCGAGAACTGCCCGCTGCCATCGAGCGTGAGCGCGAAGCCCGTGATGGCCGTGTGCGCAATGGGGCTCACGCCCATGTCGCCGGTGATGACCGAGGTCGGCACGTTGGTGATCCCGCTCTTGGCGAGGATCGTGTAGTTGCCGGCCGTGCCGAGATTGACAGCGCCCGGCGTGAGCCCGCCGCCGCCTCCAGCGCCCAGATACAGCGAGCTGTCGAGGCGCACGATTACTCGAGCACCGACGACGCCGTCGTAAGTGATGACGCCGCCGAGGGCCGTGAGGGAGTAGCCCGCCGGCGTCCCCGCCGGCTGGAACGCAAAGAACGCGGTGTCCGCCGCTGCGAAGTTGGTCGTCCCCGAAGAGGGCACGGTATTTTCAGCGGTGCCCACGATCTCCACGAGCGCTTCGGCGCCGGTGCCGTTGTCGAGCAGCACCCAGCGACCGGGGCCCGCGAGCGGCGCCACGATGGTGACGTTGTCAGGAGTCGCGGTACTCGACTTCTGAAGATTGTAGAGCCCGCGGTTTTCGAGGACGAAGCAGAGCGCTCCGTCGGGGAAAATGTCGGTGATGATGTTGCGAAGACTGGTCCCGTCGCCGGGAGGTCCAATCACGGCGCGGATGCTGAGTCGCAACGCGACCGCTGCTTTGTCTTCGTTCATGGGGTTTCCTTTACGCGATCAGCACGGACAAGGTGCCGCGCGACAGCACGAGCGGGAGCGCGACGCCGCTCGTGAATACCATCTGAAGCGTGTCGCCTGGCGCGAGCGCGAGCGTGCGCTCGGATGAGACGACCTGCGGCAGATTCGTGCCTCCGGCCTCGGTCACCTCGGTGCCGGGGAGGAAGCTCGTGGTCGCGTTCGTGCCGATCAGATCGCCATTGTGAGCGACCGCGGCCCAGATCTCGCCCGATGCCTCGGCATCGTTGATGAGCACTGAGGCCGTGAGCGTCACCCGCGCGCGCACCGCTTCGGCGCCGTTGTAGGTGATGAGACCGCCGGGTTCGCTCAAGGCCCAGCCCGCGGGCGCTCCGGTCGGCATCCAATCGAACGCCGATCCCGAGACCGCCTTGAAGGTCGGCACATCGGACGACGCGATTGCATTGGTGGCCGTCCCGACGATCTCCACGAACGCCGCCGCGCCCGGGCCTTCATCGAGCAGCACCCAGCGGCCGGGGCCCGCGAGCGGCGCCACGATGGTGACGTTGTCGGGGGTCGCGGTACTTTCCTTCTCGAGGTTGTAGAGGCCCCGGTTTTCGAGTACGAAGCAGAGCGCGCCGTCTGGGTAGATGTTCGTGATGATGTTGCGAAGACTCGCCCCATCACCGGGCGGCCCTATCAGGGCGCGGATGCTGAGCCGCAACGCGACCGATGCTTTGTCTTCGTTCATGGTCTTTTTTCCTTGTTGACTACCGATGCTATCCGGAGGAGGGGCCGGAGCGCAAACTTCTGAGGCGATCTCAGGATTGCGCCAAAAGCCCCGCCACGAACGCCTGCGCAATGAGACCAGCGTTCTGGGTGCCGCTCGTCTGCACGACGCCGGTTGCCTTGGTCGCGGTGTTCCCGAAGACCACCACCCAATCAGCCTGGGGAGCCGCGGCATTTTGCACCAGCGCCCAGATCCCCGCTTGCTGCCCGGAGGCATCAGCCGCCTGCGGCCATTGCGTGAGGGTGAGCGTGAGGCCCGTCGGATTCTTGGGGCCGGGAGGCACGGACATGGAGGCGGCGCCCGGGGGCGGCGTCGGGGGCGTCGCGCCGCCCGGAGCCGGCGTCGCTACCGCCGTCGCTGCCTGCGCCTGCGAGTGCTTGTAGAGCAGCACGCCGAGCACCACCACTCCACCAACCAAGACTACTTTTCCGAGTTCCATCTGAATGCTCCTATCCAAAATGCTTTGAGACGTGATGCCCGTACTTGATCCCGACGACGGCGCCGGCGCCGAGCGCGAGCACGATCCAGGCCCACATCGGAATGCCCGCCGCCATCTCCGCCTCGCCGAGCCCCACGGCGCGACCGGCGAGCTTGATGGGGTTCGGGTCGATGCGCATGGCGGCGCCTGCGATCTTCTCGAAGTCGCCCGGACTCATCACGAAGTCCATCACGCCGCTCGCTTGCGTTTAGGCGGCTGGAGCGTCGCGTAGAAGATGTAGCCGACGGTGCCGATCGCCGCGATCCAGATCCCGATCGTGAGAGGACTCATTTTCGGATCGGTTACCACAGCTGGACTCGCGGGCGAAACATCGCCCATGCTGCACCCGCAGCCCGAGTCAGTGCCGCGGAGCGCGACGATCTTCGACATCAGGCGTCCCTCCGGCCCTGAATGAGCTTGTACGCGCCGACCGCAACCACCGCGCCGAGGGCGACCAGCAGAAGCGCTTTACCACCATTGATCGCGTCCACTCGCGGCACCAGATCTGAAGTCGGCCCGCTCGTGTCCACGTCCATGGCCGTCTTCGCGAGCTGTTTCCGCCCGCGGGAGTCGCGCGTGTACGGCAGCGGGGTCGGAAAAATGTTGACCGTCGTCGCGCCGGACCCGGCGCCGCCGGTGACCGTGGCCGTAAAGTTCCCTTGCGTGTAGGCGTCCGTGCTGGTCGAGGTCGGACTGCGCACCTCGGTCGCCGTGCGAGTGGGGCTCCGCACCTCGGTGCTCGTCCGCGTTGGGCTCCGCACTTCGGTCCGCGTGGGACTCCTTACGTCGCTTCGGCCCCCAGCCATGCGTTGCCAGCCGGGGAGGGCCGCCGCGCTCGGCGCGAGCAGCGCCGCTTGCGCGCCCGGCACCGTTGTCGCTTGCACCGCCGGAGTCGCTGGGATCGAGAGCGCGACGGGCTGCATCTGCGCGCTGAATGCGCTCGGGAAAGATCCCGACGCGGGGTGCGGGCGGCCGTTTGCCGCGGGCGCAACTTCGAGAATGTACACGAGCGCGCCGCCCACTTGGGTGGCGGCGGAATTGAGCGAGGCGGTGCCCGACTTCGGATCGGTCTGATCACGAAGCTTGAGCCAGTAGAGGAAATAGATCTTGGGCGGGCTCTTCGTGTCGGCCTGCGCGTAGACGGCTTCGGTGTGATCGTACGCGAAGGGCGTGCCCTCGAAGACCGTCTTCACCGCGGTCATCTGCGTCAGCACGGGCGATACGACCGCGAGCGACTGCACCTCGCTCGAGGCGGTGCTGGCGACCGATGCAAGCTGCGCATCGCTGACCACGAACGCCTGGTAGTCCTGAGCGGGAGTCGCTTCGCTCCAGGCCGCGTCCCCCGTCTGCGTCGCCCACTCGGTGTAGACGAGGCTCGGCGCGCTCGAGACGAGCGCAAGGAGCGCCTGATCGGCGAGCGGGAGCGCGGCGTCGTCGGCGCCGAGGCCCGAGAGGTTGTTCCGGTGGTAGGACGAGCCGAAGCGGATCATGGGCGCTCCGGAAGGGATAGAATCGCGAAGGAGCAACCGCGCCCACCTGTCAGGACAGTCCCCAGCCGCTTGAGGTTTTTGGCTCCTCGGTTGGTGGGAAAAGGTTCGGGGGTGGACACGGTTGCTCCTTCGGGAAGGCTTGGTGCGGGGGCGCGGGTTAGACGCCGCCCGATCGCGTGATGCAGGGCGCGATGGCCTTCTGCATCTCGAACAAGTGCATGTCGGGGATCATGAACCCGAACACCGATGCCTCGAAGAATCCGATCGGGATCGGGACGGCGCGAAAGACCGCGCAGCTCATGATGAAGCTCTCGTTCGAGTGAAGGATCCAGGGGGCGGGCACATGGAGCAGGCCCTGGCGGGTGTGCCGCTGCGGCATGAGGCTCAGGCCAATGGAGGAAGACTGCACCTGCGTCGCGCGCGCGGCCGCGAAGGCATCATCGGACGCGACGCCCGGCTGCGAGCTCGAGATCACGCCGAGGTTCGGTTGGGATTGGTAGGCCGGGCTCGTCTTGTCGTACGGCGGCAAGGGATTGAGCTCGTAGCGGTAGTTGCCCTGGCGCGTGGCGTTGGTCGTGATGTCCCAGCCGATCTGCGTGGACAAGCGATTGTCTTCGAGCTCGACGAAGTCGCCTGCCGCCGATCCGCTCGGCCTGTAGATCGCAAAGCGCGTGTCGAGCACGACGAAGCCCATGTCGATGGGCACCTGCACGACGCCCATCTCGAACTGACAGGGCGTGCGCGGCGTCGCGGTGAAGATCCCGTCGATCGGCAGCCGTCGAAACACCGCCTCGAACGGCACAATCGAGGAGGGGATGAGGTAGCTTCCGAGTTGCCCCGCGGCGAGCATCACGCGGTCGGCGGTGCACGGAGTCAGCACGTCGGAATTGCCGCCAGGCATCCCCGCCAAGGGCGCCGTGAGCTGCGGGTTTGCGGTCCTGAGCGCCGCAAACCCGGCTTGCTGCTGAGGGCTCCAGAGGGGTTTGTTCATCCCTCTATCCTATCAGTAAGGACCGCTGCCTGCAGGCTGCACGATGCGATACCCGTGGAAGCCGATGTAGAGGATGCCGTTCGGGAGACGAGTGATGGGATCGGTCGCGCCCGCGTCGGTCGACACCTGATCGTTGATCCCTTCGATGTAATCCCAGCCCGAGGCGACGAAGGGGAAGTTCGAGTTGCCCGACGCGAAGGATTGGATGTTCCCGTAGTCGGGGTTATTGATGTGGAGCGGCTGCACCTCGAAGGTGAGCGTCTCTCCGCGCTCGAACACATCCAAGGCCGCGAGCGGAAAGGGCGAGTTCACCTGCGGCGTCCAGAAGGCCGAGGGCACCTCAATATTCGATCGAGGGAAGGAACTTCCGGCGTTCAGGAACTTGATGGTGTAGTCCGCTTCCATCGAGCGGAAGGGCGAGCCGTTCGAGGGGGAGAGGATGTGGGGGGCGCCGGTGCCGGGGAAGGACATTCCGGACTGAGCGACCTGTTGACGCGGCATGCCGTCCATCAAGTCCCAGGTGGAATGGATGGGGCGCTGGCGGCCGTAAGAGCGACCGAAGAAGGTCGCTTTCGCCTGCGTGACCGGATCGATGCGCTGGAGCTGGTACTGGCTCAGGAAGATCGCCATGCGGCTCTCGGCCACGAAGGGCCCTTCCTGGCTCACGAGGATCGATCCCTGCTGCTGCGAGTTGATGCCCGCGCCGATTGGGATCCGCACCAGCATATCGAACGGCACCCGGCGACCGGGGATGTTCTCGACGTACTGGATGTTCGGGGGGCCGCCGCTTGCTGCGAGGGCATTCGGGGAGCCCGAGCGTCCGACGGTAAAGTTCTTCTGGATGTCTTCGAGCCGAGCGTTCACCTGGTCGAAGGCCTTCGAGTGGCCCTGGGCGACGGCGAGCGCTTGGTTGGCCGAGTCCTGCGCGTTGCGCGCGGTGCCAGCGGCGTAGTTCACTTGCTGCGCTAGCTGCTGCGGCGTGATGCTCTGAGTCATGAATCGTGCCCTTCGCGCAGGGGATCCCTGCCGTGAAGTACCTCGCTCGGGGCGAGTGCCCATCTGCCACGCAAGAAGAAAAAGACCGGCGCCCAGGTTTCCCTAGGCGCCCCGTCTTCGATCTCTAGCCTGACCTCTCTCAGGCGCCGGCCACACGGATGCGGCAAGCTCGAGAGCTCAGGCCAAAGGCTTACTGAACGTCCCTGGAGAAGAGCCCATCGAACGTGAACGTCACGACCTTGTTGATCGCGTCGATCGCGTTCAGGTTGTCCCGCAGGCTCAGCATGTTGCGCTGACCCTGGCTGGTCCCGGCGATGTTCGTGTTGGGATCCGAGGGCAAGGCGTAGATGTTCGCCGTGCACTTGATGTTCTGGCGCGGGGGGATGAGGATCGCGCGGGCGAGCCGCAAGATCCCGGAGTGGCCATCCGTGCCGGAGTTCTGCATGTGGATGAGGTCGGTCGCGCCGCCGAGCTGCGCCGAGAGACCACCACCGGTCGGGAAGTACCAGGTCGGCATGTTGGTGATCGAGAACTTCTCGCCGGTGCCGAAGCTCCAGTGAAGTTGCTCTTCCGTCTGCCAGTGCAGACGAAACACGTCCTCGATCTGGCCGGGAGCTTGGCCAACGGCCGCGCCCGATCCAGTCCACAAGGCTAGGTTCCCGTAGTCGCCGTTCAGGGCGAGCTCGCCGTCCACGCCGCCGGCGACGCGGAGGATGCTGTTGCGGTACCAGGAGAACACCCGCAACGCCAAGACGACGTGCGACTGATCGGAGGGCAGCGTGCTGCCGTTCTGGAGGTTGGTGGTGGCCGGAGTCCGGACCGTACCCGACCCGCCGAAGAGATCGGTCGTGTCACCGACCGTACCTTGGCTGTAGCCACCGGTGCGGATGAGGGTGTCCCAGAAGGGCTGATGAACGCGTTCGCGAATGCTGACGACTTTGGCCATGATGTTTTTTCCTTGTGCCGGGCTACCGTGATTAACGAGGCCTGGTTCCTCGTCGGCCCTAACAATGCTTCGAGCCCAGGGCCTCGGTTTTCCGAGACCTCCTGGGCCGAAGCACTCACCCTTGCGGGTTACTGTCCACTCACCTCAGCCGAACACGCCCTGACCGCCGTCGGTCTGCAGGATGCCGGCCGGCACCATCTCGCTCGCGCTTTGCGGGTTGGAGATGCTGCGGGTCCCTGCCCAGAGCTGTCCGTCGCTCGACCCGGGGATCCAGGTCGAGCTCGAGGGCACGGTTGAGATCGACCCGAAGCCCGCTGCGGCCTCGTAGGGGGGGAGCGCGCCGACGCCGGCTGCCGCTTCCGCGATGGTCAGCTCGCGGTCGAGATCACCGTGCGGATCGACGTGGTTCGTGTTCTGGAGCTCGCGAGCGCCCATGCCGGCTGCCGCTTCGGCGAAGTCGGGGTTGGCACCGTAGCCAGCCGCGGCCTCGTAAGAAGGCAGACCGAGACCGGACACGCCGCTCGAGAAGTACTCGCCCAGGCCATTGACGCCCGAGCTGAAGTACTCACCGAGACCGTTCACGCCAGAGCTGAAGTACTCACCCATCGGGCGACCGATGGAAGCGTACCGAGGCTGGAGACTCGTCCCAGCGCCGAGGCCGTACATCGCGCTCAAGCGCGCTGCCGTGCCATCGTCACCAGCGAGCATGCTCGAGTACTGCGGCGCGAACTTCGCGAGCATGCTCCCGAGCAGGGTGTGCGCGAAGCTGACCGCGATACCGGTCATGACGGTGTTTCTGGAGGTCGGATCCTTGATGAGCTTCGCCGAAGCGTAGACACCGAGGCCGGCGACCAAGAGGGAGGCACCGATCTTCTGGTACGACGGGTCGAGGTTGATGAGCCCGAGACCAGAGGTCGCCGGAGCCACCACCGTCGTCGTCGCAGGAGCGACCGTCGCGGTCGTCGTGGTCGTCGCGGGCACCACCGTGGCAGGCGTCGTGACGACGACCGCGGGAGCCCCGAAGATCTTCGAGAACACGTTGTTCACGAGGAGGTTCGTGATGAGCTTGTGCGCGACCAAGCCGCCGAGCGCCAAGGAGCCGGTCTTCGCGATGAAGAGGATCGGTTCCATGATGCCGTTCCGACGGAACATCCGCCGGCCGTTGCGTCGATGACGCCGACGATTGCTCACGTGCCGACGCGACCGACGCGACCGACGACGATTCGAGCTCATCCGAGCGCGGCTTCGACGCCGACGACGGGGATTGGCCGAATACCGACGGCTCGAGCGCCGACGACGATTGGCCGCGAGCTTGCGACGCGACCGACGACGCCGACGCTTCGGAGCAACTCCGCCCTTAGCGAGGGCCCGACGACGAGCGCGTGCCCGCACGGCCGACTTCTTCATCGACAGCTTGCGCTTGCCCCGACGTGCCGTGCGTCGCTTGGACGATCGACGACGCCGACGCTTCGGAGCGACTGCGGAAGCCTTTCGGCTCCGACGACGCCGACGCTTCGGAGCCGCTTTGCCCGCAGCTCGGCGCGTGCGCCAGCCCTTGCGAGCGCCCTTGCTCGTGCCGTAGTTGCGGCGCAGCCGACGCCGACGCTTGTTGGCCTTGAGCGTGACCTTCTTGGCGCGACGACGCCGACGTTTCGGAGCGGCGGTCTTCTTGGCGGCCTTGCGGCGACGCTTGACAGTGCGGCGCTTGGCCACCCGGCGCTTCGGCGCGGTACGCGCGGCGCTCTTCTTACGGCGACGGACTTTACGAGCCATGGGTTTCTTCCTTGTTGCTTTCTTTGGCGCCGCACGGCGCCGGGACTTCGGTTTGGCGGCCTTCTTCTTCGGCGCGGCCTTGCGCTTTCGCTTGCGGGGCGGCGCTTCAGTGCCCCACGGATCTCGATGACGGCTAGCAGCGCGCTCCCAGATCCGCTCTTGCGCGGGGGACACGTCGTTGCGCCGCATGCGGCGCCGAGAATTCGGCGAATGGCCCTTCCCCTTGGCCGCGCGCATCTTCCGCGCGAAGGCGCTCTTCTTCGCAGCCGAGAGACTCGAGCGCGCTGCGGCTGGGCGACGGTTAGCCGACAGTCCACTCATCGTGCGGCGCGCGGAGCGGTAGCTCCCGCGGCCATTGATGGCGGCAATGTGCGTCACGGAGCCGTTCCGCTTGAGGGACCGCTTCTTCGGCGCACGGGTGTAGCCGTAAGCCTTTACAGCGCTCTTTTTGATGCGATACGCGCGTCCAATAGCCATTGTCAGGACAGACCTCTGCGCTCCCTTCAGAGCGCTCTAGCGGTCCTGACGAACCCGGCTAAACCGTTGCGGTGAATGGAAGCCTAAAATACCTGGGGGGCTTCGTCAACTTTTTGCCGGGTCGATCTGCTCATTTTAGCGGGTGAGCGCGATCCAGCAGGAAATAGGGCTGATCGCTAACTCGAGCGACGCACGAGAAAGTAGCCAGCGAGGCACGCGAGACCGATCACGAAGTATCGGTTGAGCACCGGGCGTCGCGCATCGGCGTCGAGCTTCTGGTAGTAGACGACCTTCGATGGCTCAGCGAGCTGAGCGGCGTTGACTTGATCCTTCGTGATGAAGAGCCCCGGCGTGCCGGTCTCGGGGAATCCTGTCGTGTCGCCCGATGGAGGATAGGGCGCTGTCGGCAGTGGTGACCAAGTCGGACCGAGCTTGGCGATCGATTGCTGAAAGGCAGCGACGGACGCCTGCTGAGTGGCGAGCTCGGCAGCCTGCGCCGCCTTGGCATCGGCCGCGGCCTTAGCATCGGCTGCAGCCTTGGCATCGGCCGCGGCCTGGGCCTGAACCACATCCGACTCGTGCCAGTAGAAACCGAGCGCGCGCCTCACGACTTCCTCTTCTTCCAGAGCGTCGCGAGCAATAGCCCCGCTCCGAGCGCGAGCGTTCCGTAGTTTAGGAGGTCGGAGAGATTTTGACCGGTCTTCTTCGCTTGCGCGAGCGCATCGCCGCGCGCGAGTTGATTTGCGCTGAGCTTCGAGGCTGATTGCTTCAGCTGATCGACGATCGCCTTTTCAGCACCGACCGTCGCTGCGGTCTTCACCAGATCGCCGACGACGGTGACGCTGATGATGTTCAGGGCCTGCACAGCATTCTGCTCGTTTTGCAGATCCGCGAGCATGCTGTTGATCCAGTTCTGCTTGGTCGGACCATCGAGCAGATCCACGCCCGACGGCACCGGGTAGCTGCATTGGTATTGCCGCGCCGACTCCGGGAACCACATCGCGCCGCGCGCTAGGAATGCCTCTGCGTCGCGCTCTAGTCCCTGTGGGAGCGCGATGCCGCTGACGACTGGATACGGGCAGCCGTAGTCGAACGTGCAGCCGTAGGTATAGACCACGTCGTGCGTGGTCACGTCCTTGCCCTGCACGGCGTCGTAGTACGTCGTCGAAGATCCCTGTTGCCCGATGATGGTCGCGCGGTTGGTCGTGACCTGCGCGCCCGTGAACCGCTGCACGGACGGGTCCCACGCGTGCGAGAACGATTGTCCGAGCTTCGAGTAGGTCTCGATCCCGAACCACCTCAGATTGAACTTCCATCCGAGGTTGACCTCGGCAAGCTCCCATTGGAGCTCGGTCGAGAGCAGCAGCTGATCAAAGGTGCGCCAGTAAGTCGCGCGAGCGCTGGAGCAGATCGCATTTAGCTCGGCGACCGTCGCTTTGGCCCAAGAGTTTTGGGCGTTGATCCGCGACTCCATCTCCTCAGCTCCCGACTGGCCGGCGCCGAAGATCTGACCGAGCGTGCCGCCGATGTCTTGTCCGACGAGCCCACCAATGAAGGCGCCGATCGGAGCCGGGATCCCGAAGGCTTGGCAGATGGCGGCGCCCGCGATGGCGCCCGCCACGCCGCCGATCGCTTCGCATTCATCGGGAGTGAGTTTCCCGTCCTTCAGCGCGTCGAAGGTGACCGTGATCATCGACGGATCGATGCCGGTCTCCATCGTCCAGGCCGTCGCCGCGAGATCGACCGCGACCGATTTTAAGTCTTTGACGTTGGATGGCCAACTCGACGGGATGGTGACCCCGAACTCGCTCGCCGCAACGCTCGCTGCGTACTCGGCGACCTCCGTCGTATTGGTCGGCACTCCGTTGGCGTGGGCGTACGCGAGGAGCGCCTGCTCCATGAGCGCGACGACCTTATTCGGATCCTTGAGATCGCTCACGTTGAAGCCGGGGATCGACTTCAAGTAGCCCGCGTACATGTTGTACTCGGCCAGCACCTCGGAAGCGGGGGGATAGTTCGAGAGCTGCTGCTGGGCGAAGGCGATCGCCTGCTGCTTACTCTGATCAGCGACCGAGGAGGCCGCGCTCTTGAAGAGAGTCGGGATCTGGTTTGGGTTTGGCCCTGGCAGGTCGTTGTAACCCGCAAAGCCTCGCCCGCGCATACCCGGCACACGCGCGTACGACATCAGCCAACGATCCCGTCTTTTTCTACATTCAGGATGTCGCCCGTGATGATCGCGCAGAGCTCGCTCCGCGTGTAGACGATGAGGAACGTCTCGCGCGACTCCGGATAGACCGCCGCGCCGATGTAGGCCCGAGCGATGTCGACGCCGTAAAACTCACCGCTCAGAACGAGCTCTTCGTCGTCTTCGCACTCGGCGTAGGGCTGATATTGAAGCCCCAAGATCGGCGCGAGCTCGGCGATGGCAGTCGGCATCCGGCGCGGGAGAACCACCTCTTCACACGGGAACGGCAGCGGCTTACGCGAGCTATGGTCCCGGATAAACCCGTCGCGCACATAGAGCCGCTGCGGGCCCTCGGCGACGTGTTTATAGTCCTGGAAATCGCCGCGCTTCTTCCACTTGTCGCTCGAGTACTGCACGGCCTCCGACTGCCCCACGCAGTAGAGCTTCCGGGGCCACGACCAGTGGATCGGCACCTCCTTCTCCATTTTGCGATCGACGAAGGTCTCCCGGATCCGCTTGGCGGATTGGTAATCGGAAGCGTTGACGAGCATTCGGCGAGGCATGGGTTAGCGGCGGCGGCGGCGGACTTTATTCGCTCGACCTTCAGGGTAGTACGTCTCGATGTAGTCAACGAAATCTGATTTCGCTTTCGCCACCATGTCGGTGACGTTATTGAGCTTGGCGAAAGTGGCGAGTCCCCGCGTGTCTTCGACCGCGAGCCAACCTCCCGAGCGTCCTGCGCGACCCACGCGCCCGATCCAGGTGTAGCGACGACGGAGCTCCTGCGCGAGCACGTCGAGCGCCTGATCGGCTTCGTTCGTGAACTCTTCGTCCGTCATCTCGACGTGAAGCGGAGGCATCTTGATGTCAAACTCGTACTCCGCGCCCACGTCGCCGATCTTGTATTTTTCGTCCCAACGACAAGACGACTCGAGCGAGTACGCGGGCCCTAATTCTCCCCTTGCCATCACTTCCTCGCTTTCCCGAGCAGAAACCCAAGCCCCACTCCCGCGAGCACCGCGCCAAAAAACTTCCAGCCCGAGGTCGTGAGATCGAGGCCAAGGCCGGTGAGGCCGGACTTGTTCATGGGGGCGACCATGCCGCGGGCAAGCGGGCCGGTGCCGATGAGGGTCGCATCGCTCGGGATCTCACGCCCGATGTCAGTCGACGCCACCCCGAGCGAGGTGGTGTTCTGAAGACGCGGGACGGGCAGATCATCTCCGAGCCCGTAGCGTGTGCTCGGGCTGTCGAAATAATCATACCCGCCCGTGTCCGGGCGCCAGCGTGAGAAGATCATGCTGATGCTTTTCCGTTACTCGGATTCCGGCGTCTCGTAGTACGTCACGAACACGCCGCTCTGATCGGTGTCACTCGAGCTCGTGACGAGCACGGTGGTCTCGCTGTCTACTTCAGCGCGGAGCGATCCGGGAGTACCCGCGAAGCTCGTATACGACACGTGAAACCAGCCGCCGGGGTTTACGTCGAAGCCCGAGATCACGACCGCGCTCGGGCTGCTCTCTCCGGTGAGCGCGAGAGTGCCGATGCCCATCTGCACGAGCGCCACCCAACGACCATTGGTCGCCGAGGACCCGATGGAGTTGACGACGTTGTCCATCCCGCTCGTGTCTTCCACGATCGAGATCGCCTGATTTTTCTTCAGGCGGTACATGCGATTCGAGTTCCGAACGAAGACGAGTGCCGCGTTCGGGAATGCGTTGACGTTCAGGCCGCGAAGCGACTGACCGTCGGAGTCGACGCCCTGAGCCCCGACCTTGTCGACGATCGTGACGCGAAGGCCGACTGCGATAGTTCTCGGTGCGCTGTCCATGATTGATCTCCTCTCTTCTTCTGATTGACGCGCGGGAGCGCGTGATCGACTCAGCCGCTGTAGGCAACCGAGTAGGTGCTCGTGTCAGCCCCGTTCGTGCTCGTCAGGCTGAGGGTGTTGGGCGCCGTGATCGCTGCGTGCACGAAGCCCGGCGTTCCGCCCGGAGTGACGAGCGTGATCTCGAAGGTGCCCGTGCCCGTCAAGTCGAAGCCCGTGATGCCCGTGGCGCTGCCGCCCGTGAGGGTCACCGTGCGCCACTGCTTGAGCGCGACGAAGCGCCCGGTGTCTTGCGCCGAGCCGATGCCGTCGACGACGTTGTTGGCGCCCGTCGCGACGACGGCGGCGTTCACATTTTTCTTCAGGGCGTAGAGGCGCCCGGTCGCGCGCACGAAGAAGAGCGCGCCTTCGGGGAAGTTATTGACGTTTTGCCCCGCGAGCGATTCTCCGTCATCGGGAGTACCAACGGAGTCAACGATCGTGATGCGCTTGCTGACGGAGATGAGGACGGAATCCATGACGGGTTCTCTTTTCGGTTTGGGTTGTTAGGCTGAAGCCTTGCTAGCGAACAGATTCTTGATGAGGTACGGGGCCGACAAGTAGAGCGCATAGACCGCCGCCCCCGCAACCGCGTAGGGGGCTACTGCTAGCAAGATCTGCTTGATCGCGCTCGGGATCTGGGTGCCCGCTGCACGGTTCGGATCGGTGAGCGTGTTGACGCATTGCTGGGTCGTCGCAGCATCTCCCGACGCCTGCGCCTGAGCGCAGATCTTGGCGACGGTCGCGTTCTTTTTCGTGAGATCGACGAGGTTCACGATGACCCATGCAAACATGACGATCGCGACGATGATGATCGCCGCGACGGCCGGCGCAATCCCGAGCCCGCTCGTTTGCTGCGCCGCGGGCGCCGCAGGGTTCTGGGTCTCGTCGATCCCGAGCGCCGTAAAGAACCCCAGGTTCTTCATGATGACGAGGGCGTTCATGGTGCCGACGCACGTGTCGGCGTGAGCTGCGATCTCCGCATCGGTCATGCCCGAGTGCTGGATGGTTTCGTCGGCGTGCAGCAGGAAGCCGTAGTTGGCGGCCTGGTACGCGTGTGAGACCACGTAGCGCACGGACTCGGTCGATAGACCGATGTTGATCGTCAGAAATCCAGGGTTCGGGAGATTGGCGAGCGGCACGAGGGCATTGGCGATGTCCGACAAGACGCTGGCCGTGTCCGTGTAACTCTGCTGGTTGGTAGTCGGATCGCCGCCCACATCGAACGTCATCCCGCCGACCGCTTCGATCATCGCCGTCTGAGCTGGGATCATGTACTGGGTGATGTAATCGCGATCCCACACCGAGGATCGACCGTTTGCCGCGAGCGCGGACCAGTCGATGCCCTTCAGTCCAAACTTCGAAACCGCGAGATCGGCGATCGTGTAGATCGAATCAAACATCAGCGTCGAGTCCTTGCCCAATAGAGAAGGCCCGCAACGGCCGCTGCGCTGCCGACGAGCAAGACCGCTCCGAGCCAGACCGATCCGCTGGAGGCGGCCGGCGTCGCTACCGTAGCAGTCGTCGGCTTCGCCGCCGAAGTCGGCACAGCTGGTCCCGTGCCGCAGCCCGCTGAAGCGTTATTCGGTTGCTTGAAGTCGGTGCAGGTCCCCGGCGCCATCACGATGTCGCCCGGCCCGAGCCCTCCGATCGTGACCGCAGCCCCGCACGTCGCAGCCCCGAGCTTACCGTCCGCGATGAGCGGACAGAAGCCGTTCTGGATGAGCTTCTGGTTCAGCTGGTTCTGGATGACGAGCGTCTGCGCGGAGTAGAGCCCATAAGGGAAGTTCACCGCGTCGGATGCGTAGTCACCGACCGCCGCCCGAGCGCTGGCCTTTGGGATCACGTGGTACATGGCTCAGCCGCTCGGGTGCGTCTTCTTCCACTTCTTGTAGCTGTAGTAGCTCGTGGCGAGGGCCGCGAGCGCGATGCCGCCGTACACGTACGGATGCACCTGATTAAACGGCAGCGTCACATCCGACCGAAGCGAGCTCACCGGATCGCCCGCCAGCAAAAACTGCTTCACCGCGCCCGGCGCGTTGGATGAGATGCTCGGGAGCTCGGCCGGGTCGACCGCCCCGAGCCCGAGGCCTTTGACCGAGACGTAGGGACTTTGCGTAGGGGAGTTCATGTGGCCTAGCCCTTGAAGGGTATTGTCCTGAAAGTATCCGAATTCGTCGTAGGGCGCACGAAAGTGCGCGATGCCGACGTACGATCGCCCCGTCGGCCAACCATTGCGATCGGTCGCCACCTTGCCGAGCCCTTGGAGCACCGCATTGTCGAAGGGCGCGTGAGCGTGCGATCGATCCACATAAACTCGGCGCGTCATCGGTTTAGACCATGCCCTTCTTCTTGGCATAGTAGTACGCGCCGCCGGCAACCAGGAGCGCGAGCCCCCCCATCATGAGTCCGGCGGTCGTGACCGGGTGCGTGCTGGGCGGAGCGCCGGGAGTAGCGGGGGCGCCCGGCGGCGGCTTCGAGCCCGGAGCGCTGACCGCCTTCTTCGTCGGCATCACGAAGGCCTGGCAGTTCTGGCCGGTCTCGGTCATGAGGTCTTGCCCCATGTTCTGCTTCATCCACTGCATCGCGCCGCAGGTCTGCGCGTCGAGCACGCCCGTGACGGGGATGGGGTTGTAGCCAGCGGCTACGAGCGACGTATTGATCTGGGCCTGCGTGTTCGCGAGTGTCGGCGCCGACTGACCCCACTGCGGCACGGTCGGGGTCGTGATGCCGTTCGATTCCTGAAGCACGACCGTTTGATCGGGCACGGTCGCGCCGACCTTGGTGGGGTTCGTCCAGGCCGAGCAGTACGCCGCCATGTTGTAGGCGACGTAGGTCCCGTCCCCGAAGGTCTGCATCATGTAGTTGCCGGCACCGCACGTACCCGGTCCGAGTTTCCCGTCGACCGCGATCGTCTTGTAGCCGTTCTTGGTGAGGGCGGCGTTGATGGCCTGCTGAGCCGCGGTCACCTGCGCCGCGGTCATGCCGCCGGTCTGCACTTTCGGGATCGTCTGCGGGCAGGAGTTCGGAGCGCAGATCTGCATCGAGTACTGATCGGCGTAGACATCCGTGCACGTGTCCATGTCGCCGCCGAAGTTGGCGGCGGCCTCTCCGCCTTGGCAGTCGGCCTGCGCCTTCGCGAACTGCGTCGCATGGCAGTCGCTGAAGCCGGGCGCATCCCAGCAGTCACCGGGAATGATCGACGCGATGCCGAGCGCGCGACCGAGCCCGCTCACGGCGCCGTTTGTGAAGTACTCACCCATGCGGTTGTTCTGGGCGCGGTGAGCGCCGTGGAGACCGCGGATGGGCGTGTAGTTCGGCAGCACGCTGCCGTTTAGGGGGCGCGCTTGTGCGCTCTTCGGAGAAAAAATGCCGCTCATGATTAGCCTCGACGTTTCTTGATGAAGTAGACGACGCCCACCGCCAAGAGTCCGCCGCCCACGAAGCCGAGCACCTTCTTGGTGTTCGAGGACATGACGGGAAGGGAAGAGCTCGCCGATGCTTTCGAGGCGGGCACCTTCGTCACGACCGCGCTGCCGCCGCCGCCGCACCCTGCGCTCGCGAGCGTCGGGATCGTGTACGACTGGCAGGTGGAGGGATTACTCCAGACGGCGCCCGTCGTGTCATCGACCGTGAGCCGGTCGCGAGCGCCGCACGTCGCAGGTCCGAGTTTGCCGTCGACCGCAATCGGGCAGTAGCCTGCGGCCTGGAGCGCCGAGTTGGTCGCGGTCTGAAGCGCCGCGGTCTTGGCGCTGTAGGTGTCCCACGGGTAGTCCGTGGCGTCGCTCGCGTCGTCACCGAGCGTGCGGGCCTTGCCGAGGGACGGCGCGCCGGCGAGGTTACCGTCGAAGACGCCGCCGCCGTAGCCGCCCGGGCGAAAGATCCCTTCGCCCACGTCGATTTGGTTCGGGTCGATGCGGCCGAGTCCTGAGTATCCGCCTGGCGGTCTGTCGGGGATCATGTCGATGTCTCTCGGTGGGAGAAAAACGGTGGAGGTTTGCTCGATCTGAGGAAACTGAAACGCAGGCCGCGACCAGATCCCGCCGTGGAAGCGCGTCGGGTACGGCGGCACGTGCATCGTGTAGGGCGTCGGCACGCCCGCTGGGTAGCCGGGGCCTTTCACTTGTGCTCCAGCGCGATGATGGCCTCGATACCGAGGCCGACCGGGCCACCGAGGAGGGCTGCGGCGACTCCCCACCAAGCGTACTTCGACTCGCGATCGCGCGAGGGCGCGACGGCTTTGCCGACGTAGTAGCCGCCGACGCCCGATAGCACGAGCCCGACGGCGACCGCCGCAACGAGGAGGCCGCTCGCTGCCGCGACCGGCGCCGCGGTGCCCGGAGGCGTCGTCGCCGCCACGTCACCGAGGCCGCTGACGGCGCGGAAGCCGCGAATCAGCGGCGAGCCGCTCAGCATCGTGCCGAGGACGCCGCTCTTGGTGGCTGACGGCGTCGGCATTTGATACAGGCGCGAGTACGAGCCGATACCGTCGGGGCTTTGACCGAGCGGCGCGAGCGGATATGCGGCGGGGTTGTAGCTCCCGTAGCCGGCGTTCGCCTGCACGAGATCGTTATGCCGCACCGGGAGCTCTTGCCCCGAACTCACGACGCCGGGGGTCGTGAGCAAATCGTCTTCGTCGTCCTTGTAGTCAAACATGCGGGGTTACTTTCGGAAGAGCGCGTAGAGAGCGCCTGCGGCGACACCAACGATGAGCACCTTGCACGCGGTGCACGCGAACGTATCCGGGGCAGGATCGGTAGTCACCGTGTCCCCGAAGCCTTGGATGCCGTAGCCCGACGGCGGGATGCTCTGCGGGTCCTGCATCCAGTTCGCGATGTTGACGCCGGGCATGGGGGCGGCTTCCTGCCAGCGCACGACGGGCTTCGGGGTCTTGTATCGCCCCTGCTCGATGAAGGCGATCTGCGCCGCAGAATCGAGGCTGACCGCGCCTGACGGCACCGCCACGACGCGGCGCCCGGTCGTCGCGTCCACGACCTCGGTTTTGCTAAACGGCACCTCGCGCGCGTGGTAGCCGGGGAGCGAGTAGCGCGCCGCGAATACGCCCGCGTCGGGGTGGATGTTCGGGTGGGTGCCGGGCGGATCGAAGACGCCATTCGACTGAATGTCGTCCATCTCGGCCAGGAGCTCGAGTTCGTTTGCGGCCCAGCCCGGATCGGCGGACTCGTCGGAGACCTCGGTGTCAGTGCCGGCGAGCCGTCGTCCGTAGCGCCGGTCGAAGGGCACCGCGGGACGCGGCGCGAGGTTCGAGGTGTAGCGCGTGTCGGACGGACCGACCGCCACCATCGACGGCAGATCGCCCGTGTAGGGCTGGGACGGGTAGTTGGGGTAGCGCATGGTGATCTTTTTTCTTTCGCTCAGCCGGTGGCGACCTTGTAGACGATGAGGGCGGCGATCCCGATCCCGAGGTAGAGACCCCAGCGAGAGGTGGCGGATTGCACCGCGATGGCCGGGCCAACCGACGACGCACAATAGCAAACGGTCGCCTTGCCCCAGCCGCCACTGTTGTTCTGGCGAGGCGGCGCCTGACAGACGCTCGTCTGTCCCTGCGGACAAGGAGATGGCTCCGGGCAGAGAGGAACGGGGTTAGTCGGCAGCGTCGCGCAAGACGGATTAGCGCCCGGGCACCCCGGCTTGAACACCAGCGCACACGAGGCCGCGTTGCCCGCGTTGCACGCGACCTGCGCTGCGATCCAATTCTGCTTGCTGATGCAAGTGGCCGGTGGGGTAGCCGCCGGCGCGAAGGCGACCGTGCGCGAATTGGCGGCGGCCGCCTGCGAGGCCGCTTGCGCCGACATCGCAGCGACCGCAGCCGCGCTCATCATGGGGTTCGATTGAGCACCGAGCCCACGAAGGCCCCGAAGGCCCGTCGCCGTGTAGTTGCTAAAGGGAGCGGTCATGCTGAGTGCTTCTTCTTCATCACCAAGTAGAGAGCGCCGCCGCCGACAGCGAGCGCCGCGAGCAGCCCCCAGTGACTGAAGCCTCCTGCTGCCGTGGTCGTGGTCGTCGTGGTCGTCGTGGCCGGAGGCGCCGTCGCGAGCGGCGCGCAGTAGCAGATCGTGGTCGCTCCGGTTTGCGTCGGCACCGACTCACAGCGGAGCACGTTGCCGGTCGGGCAGGTCGCAGGTCCCGGGCACGGCCCCTGCGACGCGACTGAGCACGGATCGTTCGAGTTGATGGGGCTCGATACGACCGCCGGCGCGAACGCCACCGTCCTGGAATTGGCAGCCGCCGCTTGCGATGCCGCTTGCGCCGCCATCGCAGCGACCGCAGCCGCGCTCATCATGGGGTTCGAGGCGGCGGGCGCCGAAACGGCGGCCGGCGGCGTGTAGTCGATGTCCGTCGATGGGTCCCCAAGCCCGAGGCCGCGAAGGCCTGCTAGCCCCGTCGCCGTGTAGCCGAATCCCTTGACGGATGCCGCTTGCTGCATGACCGCGTTGCACGAGAGCTGCGCTTGCTTCCAGGAGAGGTTGTCGATGCAAGTCATGTCGATCTCTCAGGCCGCCTTGGGCTTCTTGAAGGTGCGATAGAGCGCGTACCCGCCAGCGGCGAGCACGACGATGATGAGTCCGTTCGAGAGCATGCCGCCGCTCTTGGTGGCCGCCGGAGCGACGGCCGGCGTGGGCGCCGCCGGCGCCGTTATAACGGGGGGCTGAGGCTCCGGGCGGAGCGGGGGCACGGGCGCAGGAGCCGCCGGGACTGGCGGAGGAGTGGGCTGGGGCCGAAGCGGAGCCGGGCACACCGGCAGGAGCGCGAGCGCACAGGACGACCCGGTCGGATCTGCGCCAAGCCCCTTGACCGTCTGCGATGCGTAGCTGCACGCCGCTTGCCAGGCGTCGTGCTGCGCCTGCGTGACGCAGCCCGGATAACCCGGAGGAGTGACGACGCCGGCGGCGCGCGCCGCCGTGTTACCGGCGTTGAGCGTATTTTGATACGCCGTGGACTCTGCCTGCCAGGCACTTAGATCGCGCAGGTAGCCGGCTTGCGCCGAGGCGTAGGCCATGGCGTTCCCGGCGCTCTGCCCAGCGTAGGCTGCGACCGCCTTGTCGTAGGCCGCCTTCTCTTGCAGCCACGCGGCGTGATCGGCCGCGTACGCATCGGAGGCGGCATCTCCCATGCCCCAGAGCGGATGGAGGCGACCGAGCCCCGCAAGTTTTCCCGATACTGCGTAGCTCATCAGCCGATCCTCCAGATTTTTTCAGTCGTCACGCGGCGGAGCATCGTCGCCTCGTCGGTGCCCGCCACCGGATCGCAGATGATCCAGCGCTGAGATTTCGGCTCCTGCACCCGACAGAACACGTGGGCGAAGGAGTTTGGGCGCCCGAAGCCGACGGTCACGTATTCGACCTCGCGTCCGAGCTGCCGGCAGAGCGTGCCGATGAGGAGCGCGATCTCATCGCAGTCCGCGACGGCTTTTCCGTGCTGCACGATCTCCTCGCACATGCGCTCGGGATCTTGCACTTGCTCGACCGCGACGGCGTCGTTCGAGTACTTCACTTTTTCGGCGACGAAATTCCGCACCGCCAAGATTTCCGACAAGTAGTCTTTCGGCGCGATGTCCCGCACGATGTGGTCCTTCAGCGACCTCACGAGCGTCGACTGCTCGCCGCGCGGGCCGACCGTCATCGAGATCATGAGCAGGATGGTGTCCTGCGGCCCGTGGAAGGGCTGGATGCTGGTCGGCTGGGTGGCGGCAATGGCAGCGGGCATGGGTCGGCCTACACGAGACCAACCTGAATCGCCCGGAGCGCGCGAACGGTCTGTGAGGTAAGCCTACCCGGGCAGGGGGATCGGCTGCAACTTTTCGAGCCGAACTTCCGAAACTACATGCCGTGGGCTGCAATGACGCCCTGCACCTGGCGATGGTGATCGCAAAATCGGCCCTGTTTCGGTGCCGTGCAGCCCGATCCCGCGACCGGACATTTACCCGCCTGCACGCGGGTGAGCCACCACTCGAAGCCCTCTTCGGTGAACGCTTGACTTACCGACAGTTCGTAGATCTCGAAGAGCCGCTGTTCCTCCTGCCACAGGAATGGGAGCCCGCGCCAGCAGCGGCGAGCGACGGCGGCGTAGTCGGGCTGAGCCGGGGCGCTCAAGATTCGCTCACGCTCACCACGTGCGTTTCTACCCAGACGCCGTCGCGGACAACGCAATCAGCGTCTATCCAGCTCTTGCAGGCCTTGCACTGAGTCATCATTCCGGTCTCCCCGTCGAGCAGACGCAAGAGTCCCGGATCTTTCGCAGGGTACATCTGGTCGAGCCGAGACAACTCAGGAGCGGGCTGTCCCTGCGTCCAGGTGTACATGAGGCACGGGCCGCCCTTGCCTTGCCAACCGTCGAGCGATGCGCCGCACGGGCAGGAGATCGCCGGCACCGGCACGTAGCAATCGAACATGCCCATTTTACTTGCGAAGCCCCTTCACTTCTTGCCGATGAGCCACCACGCGCGCCGTCAACCGATCTTGCGCGGTCGGCAATGGCGGAACGGCAGCAGCCCGATCTCGCACACGATACCGACCTAAACCGCGGCGGCGCTCTCCGCGGTCCTTGTGGTTCGTGTACTTACCGAGTTCGGGCTTCATCAAAACTCTCCGAGCCGGATCCTTTGTTTCATGCAGGATTTATCTCGAGCGACCATCACGACACTCGAGCCACGAGTACCCCTACCTGGGCTCTCCCCAGGTCAGCATCCGGATCCGGCCGGAGAGATCTTTCATTTGAGCTTCTTTTTCAGCTCGTCGAAGAGCGCACGGAGGTATTTCTTACCGTCACGGCGCAGGAAGGGGGAGTTCGGGTCGCCGGAGCGCTGGATCGCCAGCACGACTCGCTCGGCGTCGATGGTGCCAACGAGGTTTGCGACCACCTCAGGGCCCCATTGCTGCATGATCCCGTCGGCGAGCGCCGGCACCGGTACCTGCCCCTCGTAGGGCGGACGGAGCATGCTCTCGGCCTGCAAGATCTCTTGGTCTTCCTTGAGCACTGCCGCATCGACGCCCGGCGGGATTGAGGCCGGGGCCGGAGGCGCTGCGGGGGGCGGTGGCGGCGCTGACTGAGCCGGGGGCGATGTTGGCGGCAGGCTCGGCGCCTGCGCGAGCTGATGCACCTGAGGGGCAGGCTCGTGGTACTGCGGCTCGGGCTGCATGACCGGTCGCGGCGGCTGCTGCATGGGGGCTGGAGCGGGCGCGGGATGGGCCGGAGTAAACGGCTGCACGTACTGCGGCTGGGGCGCCACCACGAACGGATCCCCTCCGTGATTGATGGGGGCCGATCCCACTTCCGACATGTGCCGCGGCACGAACCCACCGCCACCATCGATCGCGCGGCGACGGTGCGCCGGCGGAAGCGCGGGGGCACCGAGCCCGGCACCGGCCTGCTCGATCATGTCCTGCCGGCCCTGCAGGCGCGCGGCCTGCACTTCGGCCGCGCTCCGCTGCTTCACCATGGCGCTAACGCTCTCGATGACGCCGGGCAGGTTTTGCAGGAGCCCGCCGCCCATCTTCATGAGCATCTGACCGATCGTCTCGGGTTCGGCGCCTATGGCTTCCGAAGCATCGACCATACCGAGCGCCACGGCGGTCTCTTTGACCTGCGTGATTCTCCCAACCACGTCCTTATTTTCTTCGGCGTCCTGCTTATAGCGCTCCACGTCGGCCGCCGTGCGCTTGACTTCGCCGCGCGCCACCGAGAGCTGCATCTCATACGAGGCTTTCAAGGATTCAGTCGCCATCTGGTGCTGAGCCTTGAGCGAGCTCATATCGCGCTCGTGGTTTCGGATCTCGGCCGCCATCGCAACCTCGTGACTCCGCGCCTCGGCGGCCGTCGTGGTCGCGTGCTGGTGCTGCAGATCGTTCACGCGGCGATCGGCTTCTTCCTTGGCGCGTTGCACTTCGCGATCGGTGCGGTCCCGCAAATCGCGCTCGAGTTGCGCCGTGCGCGCTTCGGATTCTTTGATGCGCGCATCGGCGCGCGATTCTGCTTCCTTGACTAGCTTGTCACTGCGATCGCGCTCGTCCTTAACGCGCTGCTCGGCGCGATCATGGTCTTCTTTGCTCTGTCGGCTCAAGCGATCGATTTCGCGCGCGTGCTCGGCGCGGAGCGCCGTGAGCGCTTCGGCGGACCCTTGATTGTCGCCATGGAGGTTTTTGCTGAGGAGGAGCGCTGTCTCGAGCTGGTCGCGCTCGGGCTTTTTCGCAGCGAGCTTTTCTTCGTACTCTTTTCGCTGCGCGGCCATGTCCTGCTGATGCTGGCGCTGGAGCTCCAGCACCTCGCGCCGAAAATCGGCCTGTGCCTCAGCCTGAGCTTGGCCCATCTCAGCGAGCTGTTTGGCGATCGAATTTTGCTCGCGCTCGCGCTCTTTCCGTTGCTGCTCTTCGCGGTCGCGCTGAGCCTTCTCTTTGTTCTCCTGGCGCTCTTCGCGTGTGAGCTGCGCCTCGGTCTCGATCTTGGCGACGCTGGCATCGGCCATGGATGCGGGCCCGCGGCGACCTCCGGTGATGTATCCTTGCGTGGACTGGGTCATGTCGGCCTCGTCATCGTACACTTCACCTTCAGAACTTGGAATACCTGGAAACGTAACCATGAGCGGCTCGGTGAGGGCCTTCGGCCGCACGCGGCCGTCCGCATCCATGACCCCGCCGCGCGGGGGAGGCCCATACACGATGAGCTTGTAGGTGCCGCCGCCATAGATTTGCTGCCAGTCCGCAAAAGACAGCGGACCCGTGATCGGGCGCATGACGCCGGCCACCTTGCGGCCGCTGAAGAGCTTCGGATCTTTGCGCTCGACGTAAATATACTGATTGACCCCATCGAGTCCCGGAAACCGGCTAAACAGATCGACCAGCGTCTGGGGCGGGGAAGCAGCGGACACGAAGTCCGGCGGCGCATCTTCGGTCGCGATGACCGGACTCACGGTCATGCCGACGCGCTTCTGCACGTCGGGCTCGGGGTGGGGCACCGCGCCGTCTCCCTCCGCGAAGAGTTCGATGCGACCGGCGAGATCTTGCGGCGACGGCAGCGCCGTGCCCTCCGCCTCCGCCATCGCCTGCATAAACTCCGGGTGCTGCTCGGCGACTTCGACGACCTCGCGCGACAGGTGCTTCTTCGCGACATCGTCTATCGAACGCGGATCCTCCCTCGCCACCCGCTCCACGCGCACGAGGCGCTCCCCTCCCACCTCGATCGTATCGGATGGGTCAGGCACAAGCCGGCGCTTGGAGTGGGGGGCGGGGGAAGGGGTCGACATCAGTTGGCGGGCTCGTCGTCTTCGTCTTCTTCGTCGACTTCTTCGGCCGTCACCTCGTCGATGAAGGCGACCGCCGTCACGGCACGCTTCTCGAGATCGGCCAGCGCTTCAGCGCTGAGCGGAGTCTTCGACTGGAGCGCCGCCGCGAGCGCGATGACGGTGTCCTTCAGACGCTGTGCGTCCTCGGGCAGCAACATCGATCCGCCCTCACCGAGGTTTTCTTTGATCTCCTCGAGCTCGGTGTCGATCTCGGCGCCCCACTCGAAGTGGTCACTGTGCGCACGGAAAGCGTACAGCGACACGTCGGCGAGGATCGAAAACATCTCCCCCACTTCGCCGGCGAGCACTGCGGGGTCGGCGAGCGCGCCCTGCGTGAGCTTCTTCTGGAATGACGCCTGCGCATCTTTCGCGTCGCTCGCGAGCCCGCGAAGGAGCTCGAGCACATCATCGGGGGGCGGTGGAACTGCTGCTACTGCTTTTGACATGGGGTCTCCGTTTTATTTTGCATTACCGAGCACGCCGAGCGAGCCCGCTTCTTTTGCGAGCTCCGCGTCGACATCGAAACTGCCTGCCTGGATCCGCTCGTTGGCTTGCTGCACCTTGAGCGCATCGAAGTCGTCCAAGATCTGCTCGGACTCGAGGTGGCGCGGTGAGCGGATGCTGCAGGCGAAGATCGCCGCGTCCCCGACCGAGTAGTACTCGCCGGTCTCCGAGCGCTGCGCCATGCACGAGCGCGTGAGGAAGCGCCTCGAGCGATCCGCCGAGATGTCGGTCTGCATGCGGAGGTAGTGAGCGCAGGCGGGGCGGATGGGCTCGACCCAGGCAACCGAAATCAATGCACCCCCTCGGCGAATGTCTAGGGTCGTCAATTTCGTCGACATATGATCGCACTTGCGATCTGGGTAGGTGGCGTTCACGACCTCCATGAGCCGCTGGATCTCCACGAAATACTCGCCATTCGAGAGCCGCGACACGTCCTTCGGCTCGAAGCTCACCCAGATCGACCCATCGGAGTTCCGGATGACGAAGCTCCGCTTGTCCTCCATGCACACGAGCGTGTCGACCGCGAGCGGCGGGGGGCGGTCTTCGTTGTCGGGAGCGACCGGCACCGGCATGCGGTCGACCGGGTCGATCCCGAAGGTGACCGGCACCTCCGAGCCCTGATGAAGCTCTTCGTCAGGGCGCGGCGCCGTGAACTTCCCAAAGTCGTCTTGTGACATTGTCAACCTTTTTCTGCCGTCCGCTGGGGCGCATCAATGTCAGTGCGTACCCTTGGTATACCGGAGCGTTCGAGGGCCGGCCGGACGTGCCTCTCCACGAACTCCTCGTGCGCCTCCCGAATGATACTTGGTACCTCAACCCCGAGGCCTGCGGCCGCGAGCCGGTGGTGGAGCTCCGCGAGCCCGCTCATCATCATGGCCTGGGCATTGCCGTGCGCGATCGACTGCTCGTCGTAGAGCGAGCACCAGGTATCTCGCTCTTTCAGGATGCCTTCAATGCGGGAGCGGTACTCTTCGGCTCGGCGCTGGTAATCCTGGCGCTCGCGGGTGGTCTGGGTGAGCTGCCCGCTCAAATCCTCGACCAAAGCGTCGAATTGCTTCGAATGCGCGAGGCATTGGCTGGCGTGACTCATCGCGTCATCGCGTTCCCGGGTGAGATCTTCGATCCGGATGAGCTGCGCCTCACTCTTTTGGGCGTTACTCCGGGCGTACCGTCCCCACGCCAACCAACCAATGGTTAACCCGATCAGCGTTCCGACAAGAAACAGACCAAAGCATGCGGATAGCGGCATTTGTCGAGACTTTCCTACGTTTCACGTGCAAAAAGATCTGTGCAGTGTGGCGATCTAGTCGAGCGATTGCCCGGCGAGCGCCTTGTGTTCTTCTCGGATGATGGCCTGGCAGCGATCTTCGGCGTCGGGCTCGCTCTCCCAGGCTACGAGGATGAGGATGGCCATGCTCGCGCCCATGACGGGGTGCTCCAGCTCGAACACCGAAAACGGAGCTGGCCCAGTCGCGTCTTCCCCGTCGACAGCCACCATGGCGATGCTCCCGCCGTGGGCGAGCGCGGCGCGCGCGGCCGTCCGGAATAGCGCCTCTTCTTCGGTGGTCAAAGCTGTTCTTCCTTGAAAATGACGCCGCCAGTCAGCGCGACCGCGACCGCGAGCACGCTTTTCTTGTCCTCGGTGTCGAGCGGCTCAGAAATCGACCGGTTACAGACTCGGAGCCAGCTCTCTCGGTGGGCGGGCTCGAGTATTTCCTGCATTCGTAGCTCATCCATCTCCACCGTCGGGATCTGAAAGCGGCGACCGAGGTGGGTGAGCATCAAGCTGACGGCCTTGACGTGTTCGGGGGGCTCTTTGGGGTTACAGGGCGGCCCAATGGCGAGCGCGGCCCACGGCTTCTTGGCGCGCCCGGAGGGGACCAAGATCCGCTCGAAGACGACCTCCAAAATCAGGTGGTGGACATACGCTTTTTTTGTGAGCTCGACTAGCCCCCTGAGGAATCCCGCCTCATCGTCGCGCCCGGGGAGCTTGGGACCGAGGAGCACGTCCTTATCGAGCACCATCGTCGGGGCGTCGCGCGAAAACTCCAGCACCGCGTAGGTGAGCGCCTTGAGACCGGGAGCGACGCCAATGACGATCATTCAGGCGCGGGCATCCCGGGTCATGCTAGCCGAGCAGCCTAGCGCCTGGGGGCGCAGGCGGTCAACTGTGCAGTGGCAACATTGCCGACTCAGGCAGGGTGGCTTGCGAGCAAGATCTCCACGTCGACACCCTGAATCCCAAACGCTGACAGCTGCTGAATGGCCGCGCTGATCTGCGGGGGCAGTTCGATCTGATCAACCAATTCCGCCTTGTCCGCAGCCGAATCGTACAACCCCAGGCACTCGCGAATCCGCTCGCGCGCTTGCGGCAAGCTGTTTCCCTGAGTGTGGCAACCAGGAATCGCCGGGATCTGCACGAACCACACCCCATCCTCCCACTCGTACCTGACCACGTACTTTGCCATGGCCCCAAGGCATGCACCGAGCGCTACCCATCGTCAAGCAGCGGTAGCTCGCTCGCACCTAGTCGCCAAAAACTCGAGCCACCCGGTCATCCCCTCGTCCCGGAGGCAACTCGAGCAGTACCCCTGCTCGCAGCCGCACGGGGCGACGAGCAGGGTCAGCGCTTGGGCGGGATGCACGGAGAGGCAGCGGTAGCAGCGGGCGGTGTTCCAGGGGCGAGCCATTCATTCAGTGTGCAGAGGGCGCGGCGTCCGCACAAGGGCCGCGCGGTCAAGCAATGACCGGGCTATCCCGCAAGCGCGCGAGCGCGGCGGCGACGATCTGACTCATGCGCGGCGCAGAAACTCCGAGCTCGCTCGCGATTTCTTTCTGCGGCTTCCCCGCGAAGAGCGCTTCCATCACTACTCGATGCCGCCTTGGCAGTCGCGCAAGCGCTGCGTGAAGAGACCGACACTCCTGGTTCTTCGCTGCGACCTCTTCCGGCGATGCCACCGACGACTGCAGCTCGAAAAAGTCGATCTCCTCGATCCAGCCGATCCGAGGCATCGGCTCCCCGCGCGCAGCCGAGTCCTGCCGCGCTCGTCGGCTGAGCCAATCCTGCCGCCGAAGCTCGTCAATGATGGCGCCGCGCACGCGCTTGCGCATGTACCATTCAAAACTCTCGTCCCGCCGCGCGTTGACTGCTTGCCAGAGACCCAGCATCGCTGCTGCTTCGAGATCTTCGACGAGCACATTGTGCGGCAGCTTCCGCTTGAAGCCCCGCGCGATGCGCAGAGCCGTCGGCTGATGCTGCCGGAACAGCTCCTCCGCAGCGGACATCGTCCTAGGGAGCGGCCTCATCCGAGCAAGCGTCAGCCGCGTCGCACGAGGTCGCGCGCGCCTGACAGCGTGGGTTCTCGGAGGCGTAGCCGGAGGACTCGACGTTGTGACAGACCGCTTCGCAGGGCTCAACCTTTGGAGTGGGATCACCCGCCGGGCAGTGGAGAACGCGCAGATGCACGCACATCGCCGCGCAGTCGGCGTCCGTGCCCGTCGGCAGCGGTCCGTTGTGGTTGACCGGAAGCGGCGGGATCGCCGAGCAGCCGTCTATGAGCGTCCACAAGACGACGATGCCCGCCTTCACAGTCAGCCACCCGAGCACGCTCACTGCCTTCATAATGCCGCTCCCACATCGAACGCCACAAACCCAAGGCTCGCTCGCACGTACCTCTCCGTGAACCGGCAGCGCCCATGATCGCGCCAGTTGATGTCGTAGTGGTTGAGGATGCCAAAGGAGCCGTCTGCCGCGTAGTCCTCGATCACCATGGCGTGATTGCCGGCGATGGCGCCCGTCGGCGCGTCGATGAGCGTCGGGCCATCGTCCTCCTCGAAGGCCTGGTCGACTTGCCAGGCTCCGATGACCGGGATTCCCTTGGCGAGCGCGCGGCGCACGCCGTCCACGTCCGCGGCATCGATCGAGTAGTAGCCCCGGAGCCCACGTCGGTCGTAGGCATCGTGGAGCGCCGTCCCGCTCGGGCGTGCGTTGATGCGGTCCAAGTTGAACGGCCACGCGGCTTCCGAGCAGAGACCGAAGCGCGTCACCGCCGTGCCCATGGCCTCGAAGCTCATGCCGGCGTCGGTATCCTCGAGACCCATCGAGGCGCGCCCGAGCTTGTACGGGAAGAGCCCGCTCAGGTCGGGGCAGTCGATGTTTTTCTTGAGGCAGGCGAGTCGAAAGGCCTGAGCCGCCGAGAACCCCAAGCACGCATCCGATGCGCTCTGGAACTTCGCCTGCACCCGCGCGTCGTATACGCTCGCTGAAGGCGGCAACGCGGAGGCGACGCCGATCAGCACCGAGAGGGGCCGGGTCGTCGGCGCGAAAGGCGCCGCGATAAACCCGCGCCCTCTCACGACTGCACTCGGAGCCCGATCACTCGGGGCACGGGAAAGGCGTCGCCTGCTGCTCCAGCGCCCACGAGCCCAACTCCAGCAGGGGTCACGCCTTGGGCTTTCAGGAAGTCTGTCAGCGCCAGGAAGGCCGTCTTGAAGTCCGCGAAGGCCGCGTCGTACTGGCCTTGGTCGATCTGCTTCAGATCGCTCACTGCGCGCTCGCCGTTTACTAGGTACACGTTTGCGGTCGTCAGCAGCCGGGAGTACTCGGCGCGCACTTCGGGCGTGACGGGGTGCGTCGCCTGGTAGGCGCTGAAGACCTCGTCGATGCCGCTCAGCACGAGCGAGGTGTCGGTCAGCGCCGACTGGATGGCGGGGAGCGCATTGGCGAGGGCGGTGCAGCCAGTGAGGGAGGCCAGAGCGAGGAGGAGGACGAGGAATCTTTTCATGGTGAGAAGATCCTAAGCTGCCTCCCATGATGCCCGCAAGTTTTTGCGTCTCAGGCGGCCTCCGGTCCCTTCCACCCATGTGCGCGAAGCACCCCTTCGATATCCGGAGGCGTCCAGCCCTCGGGCTTCAAGATCTTGCCATCCGCGCGTCGCACCACCTTGAAGCTGCCATCGGGTTGCAACACGGCTTTGGCCATGTTGCTCCGCTGCACCTCATCCCAGAGCGCTTGCATTGGAAGGCCAAACTCGAGCGCCGTACCGACGAGCACGTAGATCGCGTCCACGATCCCGTCGGCGACTTCGACCAAGTCGCGGAGCACCAGGCCCTTCAGCATCTCCTTGGTTTCCTCGGCGACGAGATCTTCGCGCAAGCGGCAGCGATCGATGTCGGGAAAGGCAGGAGTCGACAGATCGGGCGCGTCGGTGACCTCGTGGAAGCGTTTCACATCGTCGATAAAGCTCATCGTCGTCTTCTCCTATCGGTTGTACCAGTTGTCGCTGTCATCGGGCGGCATCGGATCTCCATTGTCGCCGAAGTCGTTAAACTCCTCGTAGCCCTTCTCGAGCGGACGGAAGCTGATCGTTGGCCCATGGAACGCCAAGAGCACCGTGCCGGTCGCGCCGCCGCGTTGTTTCGCGATGATGATCTCGGCCTCGTCGTTCGCTTCCTTGTTGTAGTACTTGTCGCGGTAGACAAACCACACCCAGTCGGCGTCGTTTTCGATGGCGCCCGATTCTCGGAGATCAGCGAGCGTCGGGCGCTTGTCACCTTTGTTCTTTTCGGGGGCGCGGTTGGTCTGAGAGATCCCGATCACGCAGACAGATTCGGACTTGGACAAGCTCTTGAGCCCCTTGGTGATGCTACTCACCTCGAGCTCGCGGCTGCGGCTGCTATCGCCATCCATGAGCTGCAGGTAGTCGACGCACACGACCCCGAGCTTCTTGGCCGGAATGCGGCCCTGCCCGATCTCGCGCTTGATCTTGCGCGTGATGCTGCGGAGCTCCATGACCGTCAGACCGGGCTTGTCGCCGATGAGGATCGGCTGCTTACTCAGGGTCTCGGCCGCGATGAAGAGCTTCTCCCAGTCCTTGCTGGTGAGGAGGTTCATGCGGAGCTTCTGGAACTCGACATTGGCCTCGATGCACACGAGCCGGAGCGCGACCTCTTCCTTCGGCATCTCGAGCGAATGCAAGTAGGCCGCCACGGGGAGCGAGCCGTCTTTCGGGAGCCGCGTCGATCGGATCAGGCTCGAGGTCGCGAGGCTCGATTTGCCCATGCCTGTCCGCGCGGCGATGATGCCGAGGTGGCCCTCTTGGTACCCGCCGCTTTTCTTGTCGAGCTCCGCGAAGCCGGTCGTGACGCCGAGCTGTCCGCCACCCCGGAGCGCATCGGCGAGCTCGGTGAGCGCGCGGGCCCCGATGAGGCCTGCTCCTTCGTAGGTCGTCTCTCGTTCGGTGTGGGCGATCTCCCAGATCTTCTGCTCGTGCGCTTCGATGATCGCTTGAGTCGAATCGCCCTCTGGGAAGTACAGCCGCGCGTACGTCGTCTGACATTCCGCAATCGCTTGGCGGGCGCCCCACGCCGCGATGATGCTGCGGCAATGCTGCTCCAGGATCCCGGGCTTGGCCTCGACCCCGGCAAAATCGATCAACTGAGCCAGGTACGGGGTGCCGCCGATCTGATCGAGGCGCCCGAGCGCGCGCAGATCGCCGGCGAGGCTCACGATGTCGACGTGCATGCCGGCCTCGAGGTTGAGCCGGATGATCGACTCCCAGATGCGACGGTTCGCGTCGGCGTAGAAATGCACCGCGGCGAGCCCCACCGAGACCGCGCGATCGATGTCGCCGTCCATCGCGATGGCCCAGCTGAGCACGTAGCCTTCGGCGTCGAGATCGCTCGGGGGGACGGCGCCCGGGACGATGGTGCTCGGGGCGGGAAGGTGGTTTGCGTCCATCAGCGCGGCGCCGTGCGCTGGAAGTGCTCGCACAGGATGCGATCGACCACGTCCTCCACGCTCCTCCCGTAGATCCCCGCGTCGACTCGCTCCTGGATGAGGGTCAGTAGCTCAGCCCGGATCTTGACCGGTCCCCCTTGGAGACCAACCCCCTGCGCCTCGCGCACGAGCGCCGTCACATCGCGCTCGTACCTCGCATCTGCCGCGGCCCGACGCGCCATTTTTTTGCACGCAGCAATGACGGTCGAGTGATCTCGATTGAGCGCTTCGCCAATCTGCGGGTACGAAAATGGCCCCACGAGCCGCGCGACGTACATGGCGGTGTGCCGCGCGACGCTCGCCGACTTATGGCGATCGTCCGATAGGATCGACTGAGCCGTCACCGAGTAATGCCGGGCGACCGCCTCGACGACGACGAAGATCAGAGGCTCTGGCACGAGCTACCGAACGCGGAGACCGTGAGTGGTGAGCTTGATCTTCTCGTAGAACTCTTTTGCCGTGTAGACCGTGACCGGGTCGCCGACGGGCTCCATGCGCTCGGATTCGATGTCGGTGCCGAGGCGCTCGGCCACTTCGCCGACCATGGCGTCGCGGTCCTGCTCGGTCAGGTGGTACGAAGCACCCGCCTGGAATCTCCGCCCATCTGGCAAGATCACGATCCAGAGTTGCTTCAGCACGGCCACGGGGTCTTTGGGGATGGGGATGCTCATGCTTGTTGCCCTCGCTTCCTGGCTTCTTCAAACTTCAGCGCGCGGCGCTTCTCGGCGCGGCGCACGCTCATGTTGCGAAAGGACTCTCGCGTCTCGCTCGTCACCGCTACGCTGACAAACCAATCCCTCCGGAGCGCGGGGTCAGGCAGATCGGAGGTGCCCTGGTACATGCGCTCGGTCAGCGTATCGCTATTCTGGCGGTAGAGCGGATCGAGCCCGATGAGCACGCGGATCGCGTCCACCATGTCTCGGTCCCGCTGCGCCTTCGACGAGACCGTCACCTAAACTCCACGAGCTCAGCCGCGTCGAGCTGGTAGAGCGGATGCACCGGTTGACCCTTGAGACTCTTCTTGAAGCACCAGAGCGGGGACTCTTGCCCGTATCGCTCTTGGAGCGTGCGCGCGACTAGCGCGCCGCGACCCAAGATCTCCCCCTCGTTGCCCCAGCCGCAGACGATCTTGGACGCCGAGCGCGTGACCATGAGGATGTGCTCGTCGTTGAGGGGGCCCACGAGATCTCGGGTGGACGCAAGCGACCGGAGCTTCCGCGAGTCGGTCTCGCGATAGGCGAAGAGGTTGACGACGGCGAGGCGCTGGAAGCCCCAGGCCCGCCCGTACTTCATGAGCTTTTCGATCGTGGGATCGTTGGCGGACTCATCGGCGGTCGAGGGGTTGAGCATGATGAAGCAGACCGTGCGCCGGCCGAGTGTGGGGGCGTTCCAGGACTCGCCGTCGAGCGAGCGGTAGAGCACGTAGCGGTAGACGCGATCCTCGGAGAGGACTGCGTGGGCGGTTTCTTTGAGCCACGGGAACACCGTCTGCTTCATGGCCATCAGGTCTTGATCCCGCGGGAGAGCATGGCAGCGAGGAGGCGCCCGCCGGTCATCGCTGCTGGCGGTGGTGGCGCTTTGCGCGCGGCAGCCTTGGCGCGCGCCGTCATGCGCCGCGTGAACTCAGCCTGGCGGACGCGTTCCTTGCGGCGGTGTTTACGAAGTCTTCGGGTGTGGGGGTTCATGGGGTCACCGCTCGAACGCCAGCGCGTCGGCTTCACCGTGGATTAGTTTCCGCGCCTGCACCCAGCCGTTGAAGTTGCCGCAGAAGTACTCAGACTCGCCGCGCTCCCAGGGCGTCACGTCCGTGAAGATGCTCGTCGGCATGACCCCGCCGCTCCTGCGCACCGGTTGGGGCGAGGCGAATACCCGCGGCCTTCGGAAGACGGTGCGATCGTAGTCGCTCATCGGCCGAGCGACGTGCTCCCAGGGCGCCATGTGCCCGTTGGCAAGGCACGTGTCGGCGAGCCGCTTGTCCGCCACCGGATCAGGGACGCCTTCGTGGTTGAGATAGCTCACGCGCGCGGCGCGGCCGACCGACATCTTGATGCGCTCTTCGATTGAGTATGCCGCCTGTTGCGTTTCGTCCTCTGGCTCGAAGGGCAGGTGCCAGTCGCCCTCGCCTAAGAGCTTCGGTCGACTGTCCCGATAGAGCGCGCGCATCAGGCTGACCGGTTTCTGGATCTCCGGCTGTGCTTTGCTGCTGTCGCGCAGGTGGAAGAAGTTATCCCACTCGGTCGCCGTCACGATGACCGTGTGCCACATGAACGGCTCGAGGAGCCGGTTGGTGAGTTGCTTGTGCACGCCAAGATCGAGCAGCCTCTCGGCCCCCTCGATGGCCTTGTACATGGCCTCATTCCAGAGATCGTGAGCACGCTTGGCTTGTTCCGGCGAGAGATCTTCTTCGGCTTGCATGCCCTTCTGGTTCTTGCCCCAGGACACGGGCTCGAAGGGATCCTTGTAGAGCCGGTCGATCTGCTTCTGCACCGGGATGGCGCGGCTCGAGGCACTGCTCCTCGAAAACATCCGGTGCGTGTTGAGCTCCGCCAGCACGATGCGTGGCATGGTCACCACGAACGTCGTTAGCCGCTCGCCGTACTGCGTGATGGAGTCTCTCTCGATTCTGGCTTCGTACATGGATGGTCTTTCAGTTGGGTTGCGGGTCGACCGCACGGAAGGCCGCGCGAGTGAGGAGGGCCCAGGCGTCGTGGCTGGGCATGGTTTCGAGCTTCCGGCGTACGCTCCGCGCGACCCCGAACACCCGAGCACGTGTCACCATCGCCTCGAGCTCCACGAAGCCATACCGCATCTGGAGCCGAGTCTCGGCGCGCGTGAAGACGCGGAGCACGTAGTCGGGCGGGTCAGGCAGATCGAGTCGGTTCTGGCGCCGCCAGGCATCGACCCGGGGAAAGAGCGCGCTGAACAGGAGGTTCTCGAGGAATTCTTCCATGGCTAACTCACGCACAAATAGTAGATACCGAGCGCGATGGGGCCGCCGTACCAAACGAGCAACCCCCAGGGGCGGAAGTCCGACGGGCGAAAGATCGGCACCAGGATCCAGGACGAAGCCAGCACCGTGATCGCGATAAACACCACGAGCAACCAGATCTCGTCACCAAGTGACTCACTCACGCATGCACCGGGAGCGGGATGCCGTGAGCTGCGCGCAGCATCTCCTCAGCGGCGATGATCGCCTCTTCCGCAGCTCCGGAATCAATCTCGAGCCGCGTGAGGTCGTGGTCGATAACGGTCGTGAGGTTCGTGAGGGCGTCAGCGCGGTGCTCGGACGCTTTCAAGGTCGTCAGGTGCTTGACCGAAGGTAGCCGAAAACCACGGGTAAACTGGTACGTCGCCTCCGCAAGCGCGCCGAGGCGCTCGATGTGCTCAGGGTCGGGCGGATCCCCCAAGCACTCAATGTGCTCACGGGCGCGGAAGATGCGGCGCTTGATGATTTCTGACTGGGCTTGGCTGACTCTGGGCATGGAAAAACTCCTTCAAAAAAGAGACCTACGGTACCGGCGGGGAGATCTTCCCGTCACGCACGAAGAGATCGATCGTCTCGAAGGCGCGCTCCATGCGGAGGCCAATGTTCGCGCCGAGGCCGCGCACCGGAGGACCCCGGCGGATCTGGCTCAGGTCAAGGAGCGACCGGAGCAGGAATTCGTACATCTGGTGGTACCCAGGAGACTCGAGGTTGACCGACGGATCGAGTTTATGAAACGTGTCCCAGCTGAGCACGAGCACGAGCTCATACCGCTGCATCGACCCGACGTAGCGCCCGATGGCGTTCTCTTCGAGATGCTCGCTCATGTGGAGCGCAGAGTAGGTGAGGTTGTCGAGGCAGGTGCGGTCGGTCACGAAGTGCTCGTGCTCGCTCTCCCAGAGGAGCTTCGCTTTGAAGAGCTCCGCCTGAAACTGCACCCGGCGCCCAGCCCGGTCCGTGTCGTAGGGACTGTCGAAACCCATCTGGAGCGCGACCGAGCGAGCGCCGACTGGGTTGATGGGAAGCGAGTACTTTTCTGCGATGGCTCGGGCGAGCGTGGTCTTGCCCGTGCCAGAGGCCCCTGCGATAGCGATTCTCATTTGCGCTTTGCCTTTCGTTTCTTCACACGTTTTTTTGGTGCGCCCCACACGCAGCCGTCTTTGTCGCGATGCGCTCGGACAATGTGCCCCGCCATGCGCGCGCATTGGCGACCGGTCGGAGAAGTCGCTTGGCACCGAGGCTTTCGACGCGGCTTTTGTTCTTCGAGCAGCGCATCCAAGATCACGTGCACCGCTTGCCTCACCTCAGGGCTCAAGCGCTCCCGAAGCTTGGCGATGAAGTCCGAGATCGGGTTCGGCCCATCGAACGCTGCACCCCCGAACGTCCCATCGAACTTCCGACTCACGGCTTCTTCGGCTCCGCCACGCACGAGACCGAGACCACCGGCGCCTGCCCCGCTCCCGGGATCCTCGTCGCCAAGTAGCAGTCGTTGATGTCTAGGCCGGTGGTGTCTCGGATCTTGCGCAGGTAGACGCCGTCCACCTGCGTGGCCTCTTCAATCCAGAGACCGGGTTTCGACGTAGCGTGAGCGACGCGCACGACGAAGAGCGCGGTCAGCACGGTGACGGTGAGGAGCAAGAGCACGAGGGAGATCCGTTTGGTGATGGTCATGAGAAGGCTTCTTTCTGTTGATTGCGGAAGGAGGCGGCGCTCGCAGCGGTGAGTGCGGCAGAGCGGATCTTCCCCCAGAGCTTCTTGCCGGTGCCGCGGCCTCCGAAGAATCCAAACCAGAGGAAGATCAGAAACGCGATCACATGTAGCGTCCAGGCAGGGTTGTTGCTCGCTTCTTGAGTGGGTCACTCGAAAACGACTCCTCCATGTGGTCCCAAGAAACTGACGCGCATTTCCCGAGACGCTCGGAGCGCAACGCAAGCGTGTCCCCGTCGCGGTCATGGGCCAACTCAGCAACCCGCGCGAGACGCTGCTCCAGCTCCGTAAGACGCTCAGTGAGCCTGGCGTTTTCGGAATGAAGCCCCACGATAAACGCCACGTGGTCGCCATCCCGCTTACCTCCAGCCGCCTCGACAGCGTCGTCTATTTGCTGGCACTCTTCATCAAGCCGTTCGATCCGCTGATCGCGGAAGGCGAGCTGCAGAGCGATGTCGCTCTTGTGATGAAGCCCATAGGTGGTCATCGCCCCGACGTGTGTCGTGTAGTGCGGCTCGAGATCCCAGGGTCGAAGATCGGGGTAGATCGAGCTCCCTTGGGGGAGCACCGTCAAAGCTTTCGGATCCGTCGGCATGCTCTACACCTTCAGTACGCGAGCGCCCTGGAAAGCTTCCTTCACGGGCGTAAATTCGGTCGTGATGATCGTCGAGAGTCCCTGGTCCCTGCGGCGCTCGTAGATCCAGAGGAGCTCGGGACCAAAGAACTCGTTCTTCAGGCAAGCGCGGTCGACGCCGTCGAGCACGAGTAAATCGAGCAGCGGAAGATCGTCCATGGGCGACGGCTCCTTGGCGGCGTAGGCCGCGCGCCATTGACGGAAGAGGCTCGGCACGTGCACCGAGCGATAGGAAGCGTTCGGGTAATGCTTCATCGTGTTGCGGAAGAGCACGACGGCGTACTGACGGCTGAGCTTTCCTTCGAGGAGGAGCTGCTGTTTCCGCGGAGCGATCTCACTTGCCCCGCTCTGCAGGAACACTGCCAGCGTCTCTCGGAATGACTCGCTCGGAGCTCCCAGCATCGACAAGCGCACCGTCGAGACCGCGGCGTCGACCCCGGCGCGCTCGAGGCGGCGGGCCATGGCGTATTCCTGGTAGCGCTCGCAGGGCTTGAGCGAGGCGCTCGCCTCGAGCGCGTTGACGCGGAGTTTGACCAGCACCCCCGGCGAGAAGCAGTGGACGGACGAGAGGCAGGCGGCGCCTTCAGGAGGGCAGGACGCGCATTCGCGCGTCCGGGACTCGAGCCCCACCCAAAATGCCTGGGTCTCGCTCTCCACGACTGCAGAAACGTCCGCCTCAGTCAACTTCAAATCCGCCAACAATGATTTTGCGCCGGGGCATGCCTGGTTTATCCACAGGCTCGGCCCCCCGGCCCTGTGGAGAGCCTCCTGGAACGACTCCCTGGCCGCCTGCCGTACCGTTTGCAGCTGTGACCGAATGTCCACCGGCTGTGGGAGGGGCAGATCGGCCGCCTCCGTTTGGTCGAGATCCGTTGACTCGCTGTCCGCCTGGTCGTCGCTCATCGCGGGGTAACCCTTCTGAGTGTTCGTACGGTTGTGACCCTTCTGACCCTTCCTCAACCCTACCAGAACCCTTCCCCATACCCTCTCCTAAGCCTTGGGGGAAGCGCGAGTCAGATTCTGAGTCTGATACAGATTCTAAATCTGATACCGTTTCTCTCTCGGCTCCCCCAGCAACCAACCAACTGTTGGTTTGTTTCTGAGAGGGAGGATTGGGGGAATGGTTACGGGAAGGGTTCTGGGAATGCTTCCCACCTCGAGCAGACTCACCCACCCAACTCCGGTCGAACGGGTAAGTGCTCGGATCGCCTTGCCGAATGCCCGAGAAGTAAGCGTGAAACGCCTTTTTTCCGCTTTCGCTGCGGTCAGCGAGCCGCTCCAGCGATTCCAAATGGTCGAATCTAAGCTGAATATCCGGCAAAGCGGCCCATGCTCGCCGCCAGCCGATGACCTGGTTGCCGTTGGGGGGCAGGTGGTGCTTCCAGCACTTGGGTAGCCGGAGCACGTGTGCCTCGTCGTCGAATTGGGCCATTCCCCTGGCGAGGATGAGTTTAAACGCGCTTTCGACCTCTTCGGGTCCATGCGGCCTCATCGGCTTGTAGAAAGCGCCAGGGAAGGCCCGGTAGAGCCCGGGGAGGGTCGAGAGCTGCGGCCCGGTAATCATGCACGCAAACAGGAGCTTACCGACGCCTCCGAGCTCGACGACGCCTCGGTCGTCCCAGAATTGCGGTGCGATGAAGTGCACTGGGTCAGCCCACTTTTCGCTGGAAAAGGTCTTCGAGATTTTCAGCGAAAGGCGATTTCTCGCCGTGGATGAGCTGATCGGCGATGCGGATCAGCCGTCGCACCGTGTCGGCGCGCTTCAGGTGCTCGAACGCCGCGACGCGCTCGAGGGCGGCGTAGTGCGCTGGATCCAGGCGCAGCTTGAGATCTTTGGTGGATTCTTCGAGCGATTCGTCGGGATCGGGTTCGGGCTGACTCATGCGGGAGGCGATCAGTACTCGACCGCCACATGTAGGCGCAAGAGATTTTGAGACGGAATTGTCCCCTATCAAATATGCAGTGATCGGGGCAAATTGTGACCACCTTGTGCAGTGGTGCGTCACTGCGAAAGTTTCTGATTGACCGACCTGAGCGACAAAATCTATTCATCCGTTCAGTAGATTGACACTGAGCGGGAGAATGTGCGGTGGGGAAAACAACGAATGTCACAGGAAGCGTTTTGAAGTGGCCGGACGTGCTCCGGGCCGTCCCGCGCCCAGAAGTGCGCGTTTGGCTATTGGCACGATTTCGCGGCAGGGGTTTTGATGCCGACTCATTTCGGTTGCGATCGGTCCGTGAGGGCATGGCCGATGCGCTGACAGCTACCGAGGATTGGCTCGAGATCAACCACCCGCGCTGGCTGGAAGATCGAGCGCTGCTCAAGGAGTTGCGACGGAGACTCGAGCTAGAGCTCTGGCCTTGAGCTCGGAGCCTGATGTGCACTCACCGTCTGAACCCCGGGAACGCGACGATCAGAAATCGAATACGTCGCCACGCGGAGTGACCCGTGCTCGCGTGCCACGCGAACAAGATCCACCAGCGGATCCGTGACGGGAGCCAGGGGTTCATGGGCGGGGTCGCGCCCAGAACAGCCGTAACCGATCCCCTCGCCCTTCGTCACCATGCTCTTCGAAGCGCGGCGCCTTCGGCGAAAGCTTCGAGCAGCAAACGCACTGGTAGTGGCCATCCGACAAGCAGTCCCCAGTGCCGTCGTAGCCACGGTTATCGTACAGCTCGCAGGGATAGTCCGGATCACGCACGCCCGGCATACCGAAGAGCGGGGGCCGGTTGTTGACGAAGGCGACGAGCGCCTGCCATTCGAGCAGATTAGCTGGGGCAGGCATGAAGCGGGATCCTGGTCATGATCGATCCTTCAGGCGCGCTCATCTGGTCCTCCTCGAGATACGCTGCTGATGTTTGCGCTCATCACGCTCCAGCTTTTTGGCAATCTGCCGCAGCGTCTTGCAGGCCCGATCGCACACGCGAACCAGGTTGACCTGCGCCGTAACGTAGCGCTCGAATTCGAGTACCGGCGAGCTCATGTCCGCTCCTTCAGGCGTCGGGTGAGTTCGGTGAGGTCATCCTGAACGCCTGCAATCGCCTTTGCCGGGATACCAAAGACTGCAGCGTTGATTGCGCGTCGCAGTCTGCTCTCCAGCTCCTCGTCACTCGGTCGCAAGGGCTCCCCGCTCGCCAGAAACGGATTCTCCGCCTTGATCACGTCCACTCGATCGTGGTCCATCTTTTCTCGATCGTCGTAGCCACGCGCGTAGCCAAGCTCCCACGCTTCAGCATGCCCGCTCGCCGGATTGGCGTCGACAGCAAGCGCCTTCCCGAGCGCGCGGTGCAACCATTCGGCAAGTCCACGCACGCCTCCGCGTTCCAGCACGAAGACGCGGTCGAGTTCTTGGTTCGGCGCAGCCGGAACTGTGTACGTGCCACCTGCCCATGGTTCGCCGCAGTCGATGCAGCGATAGACAAGCGCGCCGTTCGAGGGGTTCATAGCGAGAGGGCTGCCCTCCCACCGAACTTCGATGTGCAGATGTTTGCAGTCGGTCATGGCTACGAATGTTCCTTTCTGATGCGCTCGGCTTCGTCGCGGAGCGCCTCTTTCTTACCCGCCTCGAGCCACAGAAACCTCACGAACGCCTTCCACCAACGGAGCTCCCGCAGGAAGCGCCTCGCCGTGTGGTCGATGATCCAAAACAGGATGAGGAGCATGCCGCACAGGCAGACCGCGACGCCGACCCAAGTGAAGATGGGGATGAGGAAGCTCACGTCGGGCCTTGGTCTTCGGTCTTGAGTAGCTCGTAGAGCCGAAGGAGAAACGCCCAGGCCTTCGGTGCGTCGTCGCGATAGACGGCAGGGAGATCGGCGTTTTTGGAGAGCAGCTGCGCGACCTTCTCGACCAGCGGGAGCGAGTCGTAGTTGGTCTCCTGCGCCAAGTCGCTCAGCATCGGTCGGTGCTGACTGCGGACAGAGTTTTGGAGGAGCGCCTCGACGGAAGCGCCGCTTGCGATCTTGTCCCCGATGTAGCGGAGGCGCACGACCAGGATCAACTCGGCGTGCGTGAGCCGAGGAGGCACCGCGAGAGCAGTCGATCCGCCGGCCAGAAGCTTGGAGCCGTCTTTGCACACGGGGCAGTGATCGAAGCTATCGGTCACCACCCAGCCGAGCGATTCGGCGAGCTTGGATGCGGCCCTCACCGAGGCCGTCCCCGGTGACTTCAAGAGGCAGCGGTCGCACTGCACGCTGTGCTGACCGGTCGCTGACTCTTCGCGGTAGTAGGCCTTCGAGAGATCGAGCAAGTGGTCGCCGGGGTCACGGCCTTGGTCGCGGGCGGAGTTTGCGACGCGATCGACGACAGCGTCGGTGGTGCGGGCCAGTTGAGAGAGGCCTTCGCCCAAGATCCCGCCCCCGGTGCCGGCGGGAGGAAAGTAATCAGCGGGCGATGCGGCGGTGATGGCGCGGGAGCGCTTGGCTAAGGGACGCGTGCGTTTTTTGGGTTTGGTTTTTTTGGGCATGCAGAAACTCAGAAGGGCTTGTCATGGAAGTGTGCTGCGAGCCGAGCCGTCACTGCCGTGGCGTGTTCATAACCAGCGACGTAGGCAACCTCGGCGGCCTCACCGTAACAGCGAAAGTGATGAAGGGCACCAGAGACGATGTAGCAGTCGGCGGCGTACTCGGATCCGAGCAGGGGCTTTCCTTTATGAAGAGCGTTGTGGACAAGCCGAAGCGCTTCACAGAAGCCTTCGATGTACGCTTCATGCGCGATGGCGTAACAGCGATAGGGACGACTGTCGGTGCGGTACGCATCGGTTGCGAGGTCCCAGTGTTGCTCAGCTAGGATCCGGATCTCTCGGACGTGCTCGGGCGGGTGGTCGTGGTTCATGGGGAATAGATCTTGTTGGTGCAGCGGCAGACGAGGTGGTCTTTACCGTTCACATGACCAACGGAGAAGACGCAGTGCTCGAGACGCTTGATGCAGCGGCGAAGGCGCCAGCGCTCGATGGCAGCGTGGAGGAAGAGCAGTATCACGACGATGATGCCAGCGGTGGTCGAGGTCACGAGAGCACCGGCACTGTGAAGCTCACGATTGCGTCCCCGTTCTCATCCCCCCCGAACCTCACCCGCCAGCTCGCATGGCACGCGGGGCAGACGAGTAGCGGCGGATCTAAGGCGAGCCCCTTGGCTACGATCTCGCGCGCCATCTGCTGCCGAAACTCAATGCTGCGGCATTCCTCGCAGCCGTGCTTGGTGCCGCTGGCATGGGTCTGGGTCAGGTTGACGCGCTTGGCGAGCTTGCGATCGCGGCTACTCATCGTCGTCGGCAGCGGCCGCCTCCGCCTCATCGAACAAACTCTCGTCCGACGTGCAGTCGATGGCGAAGAACGGCGTGTCGTCCTCGTCGTGATCATGCTCCACGGCGGCGCCAAGGATCCCCCCGCAGAAGGACACGTAGGTCTCGTCGTAGTCGTCCTCGGCACGAACGACGATCACCAGATCATCGGGAACACCCTCGAGCGCTTTTCTGAGCGCGCCCACGGTGAGGCCGGGGCAGCGAAAGTAGGTCTCCTCCTGGGGATCGGTCTCCGGGGATTCCGGGGATTGGTCACTCATAATAGTCCGAGGTCCTTTCTGATCTGGGCTTGCGCGGCGGCGTACCCTTTGGCGTAGGCATATTCGAGCATGAAGAGCAGGTGTTGCTCGTCACGGGATTGATCGTAGTGCTTGGCAGCCCAATCATTGTAGGGCTGGAGCAGGTGCACAGAATTTACCGAGCGGTGATCCGTGTGGAGAGTATGCCCATAAGCGTCGCAGTCGCGGATCAGTCGAAAGTGCTCGGAGATTGGTGCTGGTCGCAGGGGCTCACTCATGGCTTCGTCTTCCTCTCGAACCACCCACAGCGGTGGCAGTACTGAGCTCCGGTCTTGCTCTTCACGATCTTTCCTCGCTGGCAGCTCGGGCAGCGTAGCCGCGCGCGGGCGCCCGGGATCCCGACGCCGCCGAGCGCGGCCGCGGCGGCGATCACAGCGCGTGCCCTGCGCGCGCTCATCAGTAATCCGACGTGCAGAGAAAGCCGCGTCCGACGCGAAGCGACCACTCTGCCGCGCTGCGTGTGACGGTGATGATGTGCTCGCCCTCTTCGTCGGCAGGCGCGATCTTCCAGGCTTGGGGATGCTGTGGGCCGTAGCACTTGATCCGGATGGGCTTCTCGCTCGGGTACCGCGACCACTCGAGCGCGTCGAAGCTCACCTCTTCGCCGCTGCTCTCGGCGTACACGAACGCCGCGTCTTCGGTGGACCGAGCGACCACGAAGGTGCTCTCTTCGTCCCAGTACACGTTGTACACGCGGGGTGCTTCGGGAGGCGCCGGGCGCAGCAAGCGCTCGATGGTCTCGACCATCTCCGGGATAGTGGCGTCCGGTAGGGAGAGCACCGTGCGGAAAGCGTTGATGCCGGCGTTGTGAAGCGCGTCCCAGTTGGCATCGAGGCGGCGGTAGCCCTCACGCAGGGACTCGAGCTCGCTTCCGAGGTGATCGGTGACTTGGTTGTGCGCGTCGTCCTGGGCGGCCTTGTACTTGGCGAAGCAGTCGCGGAGGGTGTGGTGGTCTTCGGGGCTCGTGCCGCAGAGCGCGCAGATCTCCTCCGATTCTTCCATGCCCTGCACGGTGGTCGTGGGCGGGGACAAGATCTCCCACTCGAACTCCGCGAACGCCTTGGCGAGATCATCCATGAACACGCTCGAGAGGACTTCTCCGCGCACGTGGATCTGGGCAAAGCAGCGAGCCGCGCGTTGGCGATGCTCCTTGGTGACTGGGACTTCGTCGGCGAGGAGCGAGCTGTCTTCGGTCATGTCCTGGGCTCCGGCCTGCGCGTGCTCGTCATAATTGAACAAATCTGCGTCAGTCATGGAGTCCTTGATCCTTTGCTTCTTCGAAGCGATGGGCGAGGGTCTCGAGGCAGCTAGCGAGATCGAGGATTCGGCGCCCGGCGGCTTGGTTGAACTGGCCCTCGATGGTTATGAGGTGCGAGGCCGCCTCGCGGAGCGCGACCTCGACCGAGATGCCTTCCTCGGCTCCCTCGGCGGGCTCGATGTCGAGGAGGAGTTCTTCGAGCGCGGCGCGCCGATCCTCGGAAATCCGATCCTCGTCGGTCGGTGGAGCTAGGAGCGGATCCGGCACAGCGGATGCGGGGGCGAGTATCTCTCGTCTGGCAAGCATCGCGTCGGCGATATGATAGGCGGCGACCGCGAGGTCATCCGGCGAGCTGCTGCCTATGTTCCTGTCCGCGACATCGAGCGCCGCCATCGCGCACTTGTCCCTCAGGGCTTCCCAAGCGGCGCTCTCGCTGACGCGCAGCTGGTGGATGTACTGCTCGAGATCTTGCTTCGACGAGAACGAGCAGGTGACGCACCTGTAGAGCTCGGGGGTCATGACCTCCCCGCAGCCGGGGCACTTCTGCCAACTCATGGTTTGCTACCCTTCGCCGGGGGAGCCGCGATCTCGTCGATGAGCAGCACCATCGCGAGCAGCGTCTCGTTTCGAAGGAAGCACGACGGCCGGTCGTTGACGATGTCGAAATAAAAATCGATCTCCGTCGGCACGAACGACTTCAGCGCCGTGGCCATGTAGTTCGCGTCGAAATGGATCTGAAAGCTCCTCGGATCGGCGTCTTCCACCCCGATCTCGTCCTCGCCTTGCCCCTTTTCGCTCTTGCGAGTTGCCATCCGCACGATCCCGTCCGCGTACGTGAGATCGATCTGCACGAACTTGTCCTTCCCCTCGACGAAGTCGCTCCCAGCGCTCACGGCGCGCACGCTCTCGAGCAGGGCCTCGCTCGACACGCGGAAGCGCCGCTTCTGTGGCACGCAGCCGACGAGCAGCGGCACGACCTGCACCGGGAACGGCCGATGGAGCGGGAGCGCGCGAATGCTGATCCCAGGCGCCCGAGCGAAGAGGTGAGTATTGTCCTGGGCGAGCTCGATGATCTGGTCCTTCGGGACAGTCTTCAGCGCATCGAGCAGGTTTTTCGGCAAGAGGTAATTCTGATTCGACTGCCTCGCCTCCGAGAACCAGCCCTTCGCCAGCGCGAACGAATGCCCCGTCACCGCCGCGAGCTCGAAGAACTTGTCCTCCTTCGGCATGAGGAGCGCCCCGCTCGGTGTCTCTTCCAGCTTGGAGTCGATCGCAAACGAGACCTCGCTGGCGGCCTGGAGCAAGATCTTGGCCTCGACCGAGTACCAGGTCTCGGGCTCTACCGCGCTCGTGACCTTCGGGAAGTCGACGGGATCGAGCGCGGTCATCGAGAATTTGCGCTTGCTCGCACTCGACCGCACGGTCGCCTTGAACTTCCCATCCACCGAGATCTCCACATAGCCCTCGGGGAGCTCATTGACGATGGCCGCTAGGCGGTGGTGGTTGAGGGCGCAGGCGCCAGGAGCCTTCACTTCTCCCTTCGCTTGGATGGTGATGTCGAGTTGCCCATCGGTCGTGGCGCACGTGATGGCGCTCGAGGCGTCGGTCGCAGAGAAGAGCACGCACTGGCGCACGGACACCATGTCGCCCGAGTTGATGGCGGCGCCAGAGCGCTTGAGGATGGAGAGGAGATCTTGACGGTTGATGACGATTTGCATGGGCTCCCTACTGAGGTGACGGTGCGGGCGCGCCGAGCTCGGCGCGCTCGATGAGTCGCAAAGCGGTGCGAGTGTCCGGTGGATGGACGTAGACGATCGCGTCGCCGCCGGTATTCAAGTAGCTGACGAGCGGATCGAGCCCGAAGTATTTCACCTCGGCGAAGCGCTGGAACTCACCCATGAGGCGCTTCTTCTCGGCATGGCGCGCTCGGTACTTCACCGAGCACGTCGCCGAGCAGAATAGGTTGTCGTGCTCGTCTCGGACAAACCCCTCGTACCCGAGCCCGGTGTGCTTGTAGCACTCGGAGCATTCGAAGTACCAGCCGTCCTCGAGCATCCAGTCGAGGAGGTTCCCGGTGAAGCCGTCGAGCTGGGGGTACCGCTCGCATTCGACCTCGTCGAATTGCAAGTCCAGCGCTTCTGCCCCGAGGCGCCGAGCTTGGAGGCCATGATCGGACCAGACGATGTGACAGCGCTCGTCGTCGGTGATCTTCCAGGCCTTCGTCGCGAGCGGGTGCGCGTACGTCGACATATCCATCAAGGTCATAACCGATTGAGCTCCTGAGCGAGCTCCCGCACCGCTTCCTCGTGCTTGCCGATCTGCGCCTGTAGTTTCCTGATCTCTTCTAAATGGTGCGCCATGAGATCTCGGATGTGGCGGATGCAGTGCTGGTTACCGGGCGCGGTTTTGTTCCCGCAGTCGGTCATGTCGCCGTTATCCCAGACACGCGCGATGCAGCTCATATCCGACCGGGCCCCCCGGCTGTTTCTTCCCAGAAGGCGTGCGCTGCCGACTCAGATGGAGCCGGCAAGATTTTCGGCCCTCGCCCGTACCACTGGTCGCGCCGCCGCACGGTGCGGCTAAACAACTCGAGAGAATCGGAGAGCCAGGTAGCCAAGATGAAGTCCGGGGTGTCGGAGTCGTTCTCCTTGCTGTAGCGGTTGATGAGCGCCGTGAGGGCCGTGCGAAAGTCGGGGTCGGGCGGCGGCGCATCCCTCCCAAACCGCATGAAGGCCTCCATGGCGGCGGACTTGTGCTCGTACTCGAGGTCGCAGTTGAGGATGGCCCCGAGGATCATCTCGTAGTCTTGGCGGCTGAGTTGGGTCATGGCGGGGTCTCCACGGCGGGCTCGCTGTCTTCCCAAGCGTGCCGGAATTCGTGTTGGTAGTTCGGGATGGATTTGTGAAACGCACGCACCCCGTCCCGCATCTTGCCGGCGGCGTATGAGAGCTCGAGCTCGAGGTCGAGCGCGAGCACGGTGATCTTGTGGCACATGCGGATGCGCTCGCATTTAGAGCAGAGCACGTACCGAGACCACTTCCCGCGGTCGAAGGTGTTGAGATAGATGTACGTCTCGCCTGGCTGGATGGGCTCCGGGCACTCGGCGCACGCGTGCGCGCGGCGCGCCTTCTGGCGGTGCACGGTGCCTTCGCGCTCGAGGGCGGATTCTTCGTCAGGCATCGGAGGCGAGCCGCATTAGTGGATCTCCCAGACGTTGGTTGGGTAATTCCGAGCGGCCACTTCGAGCTCGGTGAGGATGCGGATTGCGTCGTCGACGGTGCCCCAACGATTGAGGGGTTCGAGCGCCGCGAAGTCCGCCGGCCGTGTGCGGATCCGCCTGAGGGCCACCCGAAGGATGCTCTCGGACTCGGCACCAGTCTTTCCATTGAGCACGCGCAGCCCGCGCGGCGATTCAGTTTTCGCCCCCAGCACGACCACCTGCCCCTCGCTGACTTCGGGGTTGGGCATCGACTGTCCGGTGAGGGCCAAGTGGAAGATGGGCGTCAAGTTGTAGGTAGGATCTGGGAGCTCAGGCTCGTTGCCAAAGCGTCCGCAGTGATCGCAGGGGATGCTCTTCAGGTAGATGTCGTAGCTCACTGGAAGTTAGCCCTCTGACGCCGGTCAGGCTCAGGCGGCTTCTTCGGCACCGGCTCACCCTTCCACGCCGCCCGGAACGCCACGACGTAGTGCGGCTCCTCCGAAATGCACTCCTTCACCTGCTCGAGGAGCTGTCCGACGTAGTAGCTCGAGTTGCCGCCCATGGAATGCTCGGCCTTCGCGTGGGCCGCTTCGACGCGGTGGCATTTCTCGCACTGGGGCCACGCCGACCAGCTGCCGTCCGAGAGCGACGAGGCGCGCCAGTAGAGCGTGCCGGGCAAGATGGGCTTGTAGCACTCCCGACAGCGGTGAGGCTTGCGCGCTCGCCTCCGCTCTTCGTGGGTTGCGGTCGGGGGCTCGTCGATGCCGTCGCACATGGGTCAGTCCTCCTGGGTGGAAGCGATGTAGCCGGGGCCGAGAAGATCGAGCAGCTTGCGCGCAGGAAGGCGCCTGAGCGAGGCGTTGCCGGCTTCGATGGTCTCAAGAGATGCGACCGTATAATCCCCCTCGAACAAGATCTCGATGACCTCGTCGTCGGGCAAGACCACGAAGTCATCGGGCATCGCGCCGTCTGCATCGAAGTAGTGTCCCCACTCCGCTGCGGCGTCCACCGCGCTCGTGGCGGCGACGTAGTCACCGTACCCAAAGTACAAGAACAGCTGATGCCGCGGTGTGCCCTGCGGTTGCTTAAAACCAGGCGGTCGTTCGGTCATGACTTTGCTTTTGGAAAAGGTTGCAGGGTGTCGGGGTCGATATTGGCCTCGCGACACTCGCGCTGGTAGTTACGCACCTGCACGGCGTCATCTACCCGTTGGCACGCCTTGCAAGTCGCTTCGTCCACGAGTTGGTTCGGGCTGATGATAGGGAGCTCATGCACGCGCCAGTACCTCACGCCGCGCACTGAGTATTGCTTGAGCGACTTGCCGCAGTAGGTGAGCTTGCGGCCCGGGTCGTAGAGGTGGGTGACTTCCCTTGGCATCGGTAGGTGGTACGCGCGGCCGCGCTAGATCTTCCCTGGAGACGGAGCGGTGAGATAGTTCGTTGACAGTTCTGAGATAGCAGTGCTAGCTTCCGCCGTCGAGACAGAAATGAGTGCCCCCGATCCGCTCCCGCATTCTCTCCCGAAGGGCATGACTGCCCGGGGGAAGACGTGGCAGCTAGAGTCGCTCGCAGCGCGGCACTCATCGAGCGAGGAATACTACGGCCGATGGGTGGCCAATTGGTCGGCTGGGGAGAAGTTTCCTTGCGTGGCGTCTATGCATGCAAGCGATATTGATTGGCCCGGGGAAGATCTCGCCGCGGCCGCCGTAGCACCAAGCATGGAAGAATCACTCGAATCACTGCGGGTAGCCATCGCAGGGCTCAAGGGCTGGCCGCTCGACAAGCGGGAGACGCTCGTGGCGTTCAATATGATGGGGCTCACGAGCCGGCTGCAGCCGCTGCAGGTCGAGAGCTCCGTGCATCAGCAGATGGTCGTGGCGCTGGCGGTGAAGCTCGCGGACTTGGCGATCTTGGAGCTCGGTAAACCGTGACGGTCGAGATCCGTTTCAAGTGCCCGACGTGCGGCGCCGAGCACACTCGCGGCTTCGTGGACGGCGTTGACACCTTCCGGTGTCTCAAGTGCGGCTACCAGGGCCACGGCTTTCATCCGGACCCCGAGATCGACAAGGCGGTCTTCGCTGAGCACCAGCTGAACAACGCCATCAACCGAGCGCTCGGGGTGACCGAGGTGCCGCTCGGCATCGACCCCATGGACATCGCATCGTGACCGATCCCGTCGACCACGCGCTCATGGAGCACCGGCTTCGGAAGGCCAAGCCCCAAGCGCTTCGCCGCATCAAGCTCGTGCACACGCAGTCGGGCGCGGAGAAGCTCGTCGAGTACCTCGGGATGTCGGGCGAGCCCCTCCGCGCGCAGATCCACTGGCCCATCGCGGGCGAGTACTTGGTCGCGCCCCGCTCGGGCACGATCATCGGCTCCGCCAAGAACGCCCCCGCGCTCCGTCTCTGGAAAGTGTCGCCAGCCGATCACGCGTTCCTGAAGCAGGAGTACCGGCTGGCGCGCGCGCGGGTGCCGCAGCGCCCCGAGCGCTCGGGGGTGGTCAAGTGCCGGTGACCGAGCCCGCTAAAGAGATGCCCTGGTGCGTGTTCGTGTCGGGATCTCGGGATCTCGAGTGGTCCCATCAGGAGATCATTGCTCCTGAGTTGATGACGTTCTTGGGGCCCTACGCGACCTTGATTCACGGCAAGGGAAAGGGGCGCTCGTCCACCGTGCCGGGTTGCGATCGCGTGGTCGACGTGACCGCGCGCGAGATGGGATTCAACGTCCTGCCGATCCCGGCGCTCTGGAATATCCAAGGCAACGGCGCTGGCCCCATCCGGAACGGCCTCTGCGCGCAGCTGCTGCTCACGTTCGGGAGATGCGGCTACCGCATGGCGATGCTCGGCTTCAGCACGGGCGGCCGCGGCACCGAGGGCGCCCTCGAGCTCATGCGACGCCTCTATGACCGACAGACCGCGGACGTACTCATTAAAAAGATCGAGGTGAAGTTGTGACGGATATCCTTCTGCGCCGCCTGCGCGCGAGCGAGATCTCATACCGAGAGCAGGGCCTCTTCGAAGCGGCGGTCTGCTCTCAGCGTCAGGCCGACTACATCGAAGCGGGAGGTGAAGTGCTCGGGAGCCCGTGCTCGTACCTGGACCGTGGGATCGGCGGGAAGCTGACATTCGATGTGCGCGATGGGTGGATCCAGATCTTTTCGGCGGATGGCGGAGCATGCCTCTCGTTTACGGAAGATCGAGCGTCCACGCTGTGGATGCTACTCCTCGTCTATCTCAATGTCACGCCAGACGAGCTCCGCGACATGGCCGATTCGATGGACCGCTCGCCGCTGCCTGCGCTCGATGAGTTGCCGGTGCAGGGTGACGGGGAGCAATGAAGATCAAGATCTGGAGCCCCGACAACGCAGACGAGAAAGACGCCGATGAAAAGGAAGTTCCGTACTATGAGCCAAGAGATCTCTCCTGGCTCCTTGCGACGGAAGCAGAAGAGTGGCTCGAGGAAAACCACGGAGACTACGACCACTGCGGCGAACTCGACGTAAACATCCGGCTCGTCGAGTACCCGGAAGGCACCGCGAAGACGCTGTGGCAATTCACGGTGAAGGTTCCACGCGATCGAAAAGAAGGAAGCCCAATGCCCAGAGTAACGAGCGCGAGCTGCGATCTTTTCGAAGCCAGTCAGCATAGCAGGCGCGAGTTAATATTGACTGGACCGAAGCTCAATGTCTGCCTTCGGCAAGAGTTGCCACTGCTTAGTGAGCACACGCTCAACGCTCTAGCGAGAGCGCTAGCGTATGCTTATATTCAGGGCTCTTGTGACAAAATGTCTGAAATCAAAGCAGCGCTCGAGATCCCATGACGCTGTCCTGGGCTCTGCGCTTCGTGTGGGTCTGGCTGTGGATGATCTTCCACGGTGCTCAGCCGGCGACCTGCGAGCGCGTTTACGACATGGACCCGCGCTCCTCGCGATCCCCGGGGAAATCCTACGAAGAATGGTACGGAAGCCCCATGCTGATCTGCGAGAGCGCGCGCACGGGCCGCTCGATCGCCTTCTGCCTCGGCCCGAACTGCTGATGCCCAAGAAAGAGAAACCACTCACCCCGAAAGATCTCCTCGGGCTGCTCCAAGAATCCGAGCAGCGAGAAAGATTGCTGCGCCACGAAAACGCGCTCCTTCGTCAGCGACTCTTGCTGCACGAGGGCGACAGCGTGCGTCGGCTGGTCTACGCCGAGCCCGCAGCTGGCTCAGGCCCGGGCGCGCTCGTGCTGGTCGACGACGACCGCGTCGTCTACCGCCCTCCCACCGGTTGACTCTCCCCACTTCGACTAGGCACAATGCGCCACCATGGATCTCCTCTCTGCCATCTTCCTCAAGCTCATGGGCATGACGCCCCACTTCACCGACACCGAAACCAAGGAGGCCCGCGCCACCCGCATGCACATCGTGGCGGCCTCCATCAACGACGCCACGCTCCGCGCGTCGTGCTCGGGCACGTTTGCAGTCGAAGACTGCAAACCCATCTTCTCCGATCGCCGCACCCTCGCCGGACTCCTCCTCGGCAAGGGCCACTTCGAGTCCGACTTCGCCGAGTACGTGCACGAGGGTCGCTGCACCGACGGTCCGAAAGGCGCCCGCTGCGACGCCGACAAGGACGGTCTTCCCCGCGCTCACGGCCCCTGGCAGCAGTGGAAGCAGTCGGTCTTCCCACAGGAGGACTGGGACAAGCTCGAGGGCTCGACGGCGGAAGCGACGGAGCTTGCCGCATGGCACGCGGCCGTGCTCCTGTCGGGCTCGCGCTCGACCTGCAAGCGGTACTTTCAGGGCGACGAGATCCAGGCGGCCATCGCGGGGTTCTCGGGGAACTGCATCATGGGCATGAAGCTCGACAAGATCGCTTACCAGGCTTCGGCGGTGAGGAAGATCGTGGCGACGCTGCCGGCGGAGTGAAGATGATCTTCGGCCTTTGGCACGAAGGCTGGTGTTCCTTTCCCACCTCCCGTAACCCAGATCGGTTGGGGTACGGGTACTCCGGCACCGAAGAGGAAGCGCGCGTGGGGAAAGCGCAATTCGTGAGAGAGGGGCGACCCGCTTCCGAGTACCAAGTGGTGCTGTTCGATCACGAGCGCGAGCCGTCTGTGAGGGCGGGCAAGCCGTCGCCTGCTCAACTCGAGGCGCTCAAGCAGATCGAGTTGCATGGACGAGCGGCGCCCGGAACGTTTCGACCGACGCTCGCGGCGATCTACATCTACGGCTGGATCTGCTCGAACATCACAGTCGATGGGCAGGAGGTGCCGGGGCGGCCGATGCGGCTCACCATGGCAGGGAAAGCGTTCCTAGCAATACCCGCACCCTGAGACCGGTTTGCCCCCGCCGATCAGATCCGTAAACACCTGCTGCCCCATCGCGTAAGCCGGCGCCTCGAACGGATTGGTCTCCGGATGCCCCGCTGCCGCCGCGGCCTTGCCTTCGGAGTACTGCTCGTGCGTCATGCCCGTCGCGTACTCGGCGACGTGGAAGAGCTCGTGCGCGAGCGTGCTCATGGAGGTCGGGCTCGTGAAGACCACGTTCGGGTCCTTGAAATAGATGTCGCGATCGAGCGTCGCGGCGACGGCTCCCTCAGGGGCGGGCGCCCCGCCGCGCCACTGTCCCCATTGCCCGAGGTGGAGGATGGCGGCCGCCAAGAGCTCGGGGCGATAGTAGGCGCTGAGCACCGATTTTTCCCAATCCGTCAAGGTACGCGTCACCGATCCAGCGGTCAGGAACGCGCTCGGTGGCGGAGCGTTCCAGGCGGATACAGCCGGTCCCGTCGACTCGGTCCCCGGCGGCAACACCCCGGGGGGAGAAGCGGCCTGGGCCACGATCTGCGCCTCCCGCTCTTTTCCCCACAGGTAGAGCCCGATGCCCGTCACGACCACGGCTCCAGCAGCGAGCTTGTAGCCGAGGGGGATCGTCATCCTGGGCAAATTCCTACCAGTCGTGCCCGCACGGCCGCAAGTTTTTGGAGCGATGCCACCTTCGGGACCGAAAACTTTCGCTCCCGTCGCCCCCAGGCTATTCTCCCAGCCGATGAATGCCCCGCGCCCCATGTGGGACCACGGATTTGGCGACGCCGCCGCGCCCGCTCCGGCGCCGGCCCCGCTCCCCGTTGACCCATCCGCGCCGCCTCCTGCGCAGGCGGCCCCTCTCCCGCAGGCCCCGGCTCCGCTCGCCCCCCTGCCCGCTCCAGCACCCGCGGTGACCCCAGCTGCCGCGCGCCGTCGTGCCGGCGCGGCCATCGTGCTCACGGGCGTCGGCGTCGGCGCAGGCGCGCTCCTCGGTGGACTCTGGGGCGCCGGCTCCGGTCTCTTCTTCGCAGGCGCCCTCTCGAACGCCCTCCGCGCTCAAAGCCTCTGGCGCTCCGACTTCGCCGACGACCGCACCGAGGCCATGAAGGCCACGGTGATGACGGTGCTCGGCGTCGGCCTCGCTGGCTACCTCGGCTACCGCGCGCGTGAAGCGCGCGAGGACGACTGAAAGAACACGCATGAGTTACTCCGCCGTGATTCCGCTCCGCCGCCCGCCGCTCGTGCGTCCGCTCGCTCCCTCGCGCTTTGGTCCTGGGCTCCGTGGTCTCGGCACGATGCTCGATAACGATCTGTTCACGAGCGCGTGGTACCTGCCACTCGTCGCAGTCGTAAACAAGATCACCAACGCGCGCTCGTACGCCTGGGCACCCTACAAGTACCTATCCAACTGGGATGCCCTCGACTACAATATGAGCTTCACCAACTACACTCCGACCACGGAGCAAGGGGCCACGCTCTATCAATGGGACGGAACCCAGTGGCTCCAAACTAACGTGCAATCGGGCGTCTGAAAAGGATCCTATGGCTGAAGTTGTATTGATGGACGGGCAGTGGACGATGTGCCAGTTCCTGCGGCCGTTCGAGAATTTCGAGCGCGTCTATCAAGGCCAATCGGGAACGCTTCCGATCGCCTTCCCGGGCGACCTCGATCAGTTCGCGGTCGACGGCACGCCTGGGTACGACCCGAACCTCATCGCGGGCATCACGGTCCCCTACGGCTCTCGCGTGACGATTTGGATCCCGCAGACCATCGCCGACTACACCGTCAACGCGCTCTATCAGTACCAGATCCTCTGGCGCATGCGGAACGTGCGGGACTATCGCGAGGGGCAGACCAAGGGCGCGGTCTCCGCTTTGCAGAACTACACGGGCTACCACCTGACCACGAGCGGCTTTGGTCAACCCGAAGTGGCCAGCGCCCCCGTCACTTCCTCGAACGCTCGCTACTTCCTGCCGGGCGCGACGCGCACGGTGGCCTTCGAGCAGAGTGAGCCCGCGCTCGGCGATCCCGGGGTCATTCATCTCACCGGCGAACGCCTGCAGCCCACGATCAATCCGGTCTGGGTGCAGCCGCTCACTCCCAAGGGTAACCCCGCCGTCTGGCAGCAGGGCACTTATGTGGGCTCCTCTCACGCGAACAACGGAGGCCCCTCGTGGCTCACGTTTACGTGCGACGCCGATGGCGACGAGATGAGCATCTTGGCCTACAAGATCCCGCCCGGTGAAGGCCCCTACCCCGCCTGGGACTTCACGACATCCGATCCCGGAGATCTGAGCTTCTCCAACACCTTCGGCAACAGCAATGGCCAAAACCGCGGCACCCCCTTCACTTCGATCTTGGTGACCACCGGCACTTCGTAGTGGCAGCTCGGCGCCGACGGAAGCCGAGACTTTGCCGTCCAGAGCGCGGGCCGTGATCGATGGCACATGCAAAGGGAGCTCGGCCCCTACGGAAGCTGGGACGACGACAGCAAGACATCGAAGATGCTCCTCGATCCTTACCCCGGGCCTCGCGCTCCACAGATCAACACACTCTGGGTCGTGGTGCCGTTTTCTCGCCCGCACTACTTCGACAATGTGTGGCGAAACTTCGAGCGCCAACGCTTTCCAGGTAAGCGCCTCTTGATTGCTGCCAACGGCCTTGGGAGCGGCGCAGAGTCGATGTGGCGAGATCTCGGCGCCGACTTCATCGCCACCCGCGATCACCAATCCACCGCCAAGAACGAAGCCCTCGCGTTCATTCGGAAGCACGGCGGCGGCTGCTTCTCGATCATGGACGACGACGACTGGTACGGCCCCGGCTACCTCGACGAGGTCGCGGGCTATGCCAAAGACTACGAGGCGCTCGGCAAGCAATGGCACTTCGTGTCGCTCGGTGAGGGGGATCCGGGTGAGGTGACGTTCGTGTGCGCCAATCGCCGCTACGCTAACCTCGATCCCGCCTCGTGGTTTACCGGCGGCACGATCAGCGGCTGGGCGGAGACGGCCAAGGACTTCCCCGTCGTCGCCGAGGGCGAAGACATTCAGTGGTGCCACGCGATGAAGCGCCAGGGCGCTCGCCTGCGCGGGCTGTCGATCTACCACTACCTCTACCGGCGCTCGTATGGAGGTGCCAAGCACGCGTGGCGCATCACCCGACAAGCATTTGAGCGAGCGCTCCGGGTCGGAGACGCGCTCGAGTTCCCGCTGACGGGGATGGGTCAGATCGATCTCGACATCGTGACGGGTGAAAAAAATCCGACCGAGTGTCGCCTGATCGGACAGCAGAAGTTCGTGGCGGTTCCGGCGTAAGGCGAGCGCGGAGCGCATTCCTGTAGACAGGCAAGAACTGTCTCCCTAAGCTCGCGGGCATGATCAGTGTCTTCACGCCGCTCGCGGCGTCCGGTAACTCCTACATCCAAGCAGCTTACGATTCGCTCGTCGCGCAAACCGTCACGGACTGGGAGTGGATCGTCGTCGAGAACCACGGCGGCATGCTCCCGAAAAAGATCCGGAAAGATCCGCGCGTCAAGCTCTCCGGCATCAACCTCGAAGGCATCGGCGCGCTGAAGCGCCACTGCTGCACGCTCGCCACGGGGGAGTATTTGTTCGAGTTCGATCATGACGATCTGCTCCACCCCCAAGCGCTCGAGAAGGCCCTTCTGGCCTTCGACCAGGGTGCCGACTTCGTCTTCTCGGACACGGCGGAGTTTCAGGACAAGACCTGGGCTCCTAACGTCTACGGCACGCAGTTCGGGTGGTCGAGTTATCCGGTGACCTTCCAGGGCCATGAGCTCCTCGCTCAACCAAACCCTCCCGTCACGGCGCACAACCTTCGCCTCATCGACTTCGCCCCGAACCACTTCCGCGCGTTCCGCCGGGACGCGTACTGGTCGGTCGGCGGTCACAACGCAGATCTCCACGTCGGCGACGACCACGACTTGATGCTGAAGTTTTTCCTCGCGGGGCTGACGTTCCGGCACGTCCCCGAGTGTTTGTACTTCTACCGCGTGCACGACAAACAAACGACCAACGCCAACGTCGGCAACGCGCGCATCCGGCAAGTGACCGAGTCGCTCTACGACCAGCACATCTTCGACTTGGCGGAGAAGTTTACGCGCGACTACAGCGTGATTCTGCCGCTCAAGAAGATCGATCTCTGCGGCGGCATCGACACGTACAAGGACTACACGCCGCTCGACCAAACGCTCGGTCACAACCTCGACGAGATCTGGCCGCTCGAAGGCGAATCGGTCGGCGTCATCCGCGCCTTCGATGCGATCGAGCACCTGAAAGATCCCATCCACACCCTGAACGAAGCCTACCGCGTGCTCGCGCCCGGCGGCTTCTTCCTCATCCAGGTGCCCTCGACGACGGGCCCGATGATCCGCGCGCCCGCGATGGATGGAGGCGAGTTTCACTGGGTCGCCTCCGCGGGCCGCGGCGCTCACCAAGATCCGACCCACGTCTCCTTCTGGAACGAAAACTCCTTCTGGTACTACACGAAGCAGTCTCACGCGCGCTACATCCCGCGGAGCCAGGCGAAGTTCCAGGTGATCAAAATGAGGACGTTCTACCCGAGCGCTTGGCACATGCAGCGCGCCATCCCGTACGTCGAGGCGCATTTAATCGCGCTGAAAGACGGGTACCGACCCATGGGGTTAGTAGAAATCTAGCGCCGCGCGATGGATTTGGGTAATCTCGCTCCCCATGTCTCGAAGAGCTGGCACGCCACGGATTTCGCCTCGAGCGGCGCCAGACAAAGACAATCAGTTTCTCGAAATCTACGAGAGCGGATCGATCGATCTCTTCGGCGTCCACGACCCGGGCTTTGCTCGAAAGCAAGCAGACGGGGATTTTCTGGAGTGCCGCTTCGCCGACTGGCACGCCCGCGACATTTTGCGGGTCGACATCGTGGTCTCGCTCGCTCCCTCCGCGCTCAAGATCGAAGGTGTCCTGGTCTTCGAGCCTCAGGTGCTTCTTGCCGAGGGCGATCCCTGGAGCGCCATCCGCGGCGTGCGGGCCGCGATTGGGTCCTACGGCCTCAGCGCGATCAGCACCGGATCGGTCGAGCTCGCTTCCGCGCCCATCGTACGCCTGCACGCGCAAGCTTTCAATCGCGCGCTCGATTATGGCCGGGGCCCCGAGCCATCGAGTCTGGTCTTGCGCTGCTGCCGCGTGCGGCAGGGCACCTACGCGCCGTCGAGCTCTCTGATCCCCGTCACAACCTGGTAGTGTCCTAAGTTGAAAGCCGGCAGAGATCTTCCTTTCCCTAGTTTTCAAACTAGGACACTACCCACAACCTGGTAGTGTCCTAAGTTGAAATAGTTGGCAGGGAAGGTTTCGGCGAGATCCTCCCGTGGAAAAGTTGCCAAGGCGAACGCTCCGCGGGTAATCTTCTCTCCGTACCATGTCGTATTCCTCGCCATTGCCGCCTTTCGCTAGCGCCTTTCCCATGCAGATGCGCGGTTTCGGAAGTGCGGGCACTCCCGTGCCCATGGCAATGCCCCTCGGGGATGATAGTTCAGGGTCGTGGTTTGGGCCTGCACTGGTAGTGGGCGCCCTCGGATTCGGGATTTGGTGGCTCTTGGTAAAACCTTCTCCTGCTCGCAAGAAACCATCGCGCTCGTTAAGTGCGGCCGATATACGGAGAATCAAGTCGGACTCCGATCGAAAAGCGAAGGATTACACGGAGCAGTGGAAGCGCGACCATCCGGAACTCGCTAGAAAACATGCGTGATCGGGGGACCCCCGGTCCTACGCGGGCGGGCGCGGAGACCTTCCCTGCCGCAGGTTTCAAACTAGGACACTACCCACAACCTGAAAAAGTTGCGGTCGGCGGCTGCGATGCAGTAGCCTTTCCCGACTGGGTCAGTTTGTCAGGATGACCGAGGCAGGCAGCGCTATGCCCTCGGGATCCCGACAACCATGACGAATCGAGCCAGACTCGGCGCTTCGGCGCGTGGCACACCCCGAGTCCCCCCTCTTACTGGTGGCGGATCGCAGGGCGCTCAAGGCGCGCCGGGCGCGCAGGGGTTTCAGGGCGCGCAGGGTTTCCAGGGCTCGGGCGGCGGCGCGCAGGGCGCGCAGGGAGCCCAGGGATTCCAGGGCGCGCAGGGGTTTCAGGGGTCGGGCGGCGGCGCGCAAGGTGCGCAGGGAGCCCAAGGCTTCCAGGGCGCCCAGGGCTTTCAGGGTAGCGGCTTCCAAGGTGCGCAGGGCGCGCAGGGCTTCCAAGGTGCGCGAGGAGCTCAGGGTTTCCAGGGCGCTATCGGACCGCAGGGCTTCCAGGGGCCGCAGGGAGCCCAAGGCTTCCAGGGGTCGCAGGGAGCCCAAGGCTTCCAGGGCGCGCAGGGCTTTCAGGGCGCTATCGGACCGCAGGGCTTCCAGGGTTTCCAGGGGGCGCAGGGCTTTCAGGGCGGCGGCTTCCAGGGCGCTCAAGGCGCGACGGGAGCGACGGGCACGCAGGGATTTCAAGGCGCAAACGGAGCTCAAGGCGCTCAGGGGTTCCAAGGATCGCAGGGTTTCCAGGGTCAGGCTGGCCCCGGCGGCGGCGCGCAGGGCGCTCAGGGTTTCCAGGGATCGCAGGGCGCGCAAGGCTTTCAGGGTGGCGGCTTTCAGGGCGCCCAAGGCGCGCAGGGCTTCCAAGGCGCGACGGGCGCGCAGGGCTTCCAAGGCGGCGGTTTCCAAGGTGCGCAAGGCGCGCAGGGTTTCCAGGGTCAGGCTGGCCCGCAGGGGTCGACCGGGCCGCAGGGCTTTCAGGGCTTCCAGGGCGCGCAAGGCTTTCAGGGTGGCGGCTTCCAGGGGGCGCAGGGCGCGACCGGCTCCCAAGGCTTTCAAGGTAGCGGTTTCCAAGGCGCGCAGGGCGCTACCGGGGTGCAAGGCTTTCAAGGCGCCCAGGGTTTTCAGGGTGCGACCGGGCCGCAGGGCTTCCAGGGATTTCAGGGAGCGCAGGGCTTTCAAGGTGGTGGGTTCCAGGGCGCGCAAGGCGCGACCGGCGTCCAAGGCTTTCAAGGCGCGCAGGGTTTCCAGGGTGCGACCGGGCCGCAGGGTTTCCAGGGATTTCAGGGAGCGCAGGGCTTTCAAGGTAGCGGTTTCCAAGGCGCGCAGGGCGCGACCGGGGTGCAAGGCTTTCAAGGCGCGCAGGGTTTCCAGGGTGCGACCGGGCCGCAGGGTTTCCAGGGTGCGCAGGGTTTTCAGGGTGGGGGGTTCCAGGGGGCGCAGGGCTCGACCGGCGCGCAGGGTTTTCAGGGAGCGCAAGGCTTCCAAGGCGGCGGCTTCCAAGGTGCGCAAGGCGCGACCGGGGTGCAAGGCTTTCAAGGCGCCCAGGGCTTTCAGGGTGCGACGGGCGCGCAGGGTTTCCAGGGATTCCAGGGCGCGCAAGGCTTTCAAGGCGGCGGCTTCCAGGGCGCGACGGGTACGCAAGGGTTCCAGGGGGCGCAAGGCTTTCAGGGCGGCGGGTTCCAGGGAGCGCAAGGCGCGACCGGGGTGCAAGGCTTCCAAGGCGCCCAGGGCTTTCAGGGTGCGACCGGGCCGCAGGGCTTCCAGGGATTCCAGGGGGCGCAGGGGTTTCAGGGCGGCGGCTTCCAGGGCGCTCAAGGCGCGACCGGCGTCCAGGGTTTTCAAGGAGCGCAGGGTTTTCAAGGAGCCCAGGGATCTCAAGGGTTTCAGGGATCGGGAGGCGGCGCGCAGGGCGCTCAAGGCGCGCAGGGCGCTCAAGGATTTCAGGGGTCGGGCGGCGGCGCGCAAGGCGCTCAAGGCGCCCAGGGGTTTCAGGGCGCGCAGGGTTTCCAAGGCGCGGGCGCGCAGGGCGCTCAAGGTGCCCAAGGCGGCGGCAGTGGGACGGGGCTCACCATCGTCGCGCGCGGGACAGTCACCGTCAACGGCTTCGGCGCCGCCTCTCTTGGTCCCTACACGAACGCCGCCGGTCTTGCGGTGACGCTCTTCCTCACGGTGGTGCCGACAGGCAACGGCGATGACTCGTCCTGGGGCGTGAGCTCGACGGGCGCCGCGATCAGCTGGAAGTTTCACGACTCGGGTTTCAGCGGCACGCAATACGGATTTACGATCACCAACAACAACGGCACCAACCGCACGATGTTCTACGCGGTTGTTGGGGTGTGATTCAGCGCCCGGGACCCGACCACACGCGCATCAAAAATTCGTTGTCGTAGATGTTGCCCGGGATGACGCCGGGAATCATCTCGTGCCGCCAGAGCACGTACGGCAAGGAGAGCTGGTCCTGCACCGACCAGTGCACGCACTCATCGAGCCACGCCTTCTCGAGCTCAGCAATCGGTGGCCAGTGCCAGCGCGCGATGCAGCCGCCGGCATAGAGACGGTAGCCCTCGAGCGCTTTTGGCATCCCCGCCGATCGGTAGTGCGCCACCTGCTCGATGCAGGGCTCACCCTGGTACTTCGGGAACGTCATCGAGAATTCGGCCTCGGCCTCGAGCGAGCGGAGCGGATCTTCTGGGTGCTCGAAGAGCGCAATGGATGCCCTAGGACTCCGAACACCCCGAGTGGTGATGCCAGTCAGCGCGTGGTGACAGCGCTGCAGCATCAAGTGAGGCTCCTTCACGCGCACGCTCGAGTCGATGTAGATCGACCACTCCCTGTCCGGGAACAAGTGGCACGCGCTCATCTTGAACCACTTTGCGTCCATGCGCGGCGACCTGAAGACGCTCCGGCGCACGAAGACTCTCCAGTGCGGGAGTTTGTCGACGAGCGAAGTATCGTCGGTGAAGCAGACGAGATCGGCGACGCCGCCGAGATCCGGGATGTCGACGGGCTTGTCGTGGTCGCCGAAGCACGCGGTGTAGATGATGGGCTTGTCGGTCATGCTCAGCGCGCGATGTTGAAGAAGAATAGCTGCGCGAGGCGCGGATTCTCGGCGGTGAAGCCCTCGTAGCTCGTCGCCGAATGAATGAGCTGTGCGTCCCAGAGCACGAGCCGGTTGTAGACGCTGCCGACGCGATCGACGAGCTCCCAGTTGTCCGGATGCGTGAGATTGAACTCGCTGTACACCTCGGCGTAGGCCTCAGCATTGGTGGGTGGCCGCCGGCACGCATAGTCGGTGTTTCGCCAGAAGCTCGTGCCGGCGTCGATGCGCGAGTAGGGAGCGCCCTCATAGGCAGGCGCCTGGGTCAAGTAAATCGCGGCCGCATAATTCTGCGTGTCCGAATGCCACACGAGGGGATCTTCTCCCGTCGTCTTCTGGAACGACCCATTGGCTGGCTGATCGAGCCAGTCGACGATGCTGACGCCGAGCACACGCTGAAATTCCTCCCGCACCCAGGGAAACAAAAACTTCTGCTTCGAGCGCAGGCCCTTGAAGTAGCGGAGATCGGCCTCGTACTCGGTCTCGAGCGCGAGCGCTCGCACGGCGTCGGGGTCTTTGTAAAAATCGTCGACCACGAGGATCGCGGGGGTGCGGCGATGAAAGCTCCCCACTGGCACACTCACCATTGTCGGCCTTCTTTCACTGCACGGTCCCTGCGATCCCATTCTTTTTTGATGGCTTTCCTGAGCGGCTCGAGCTCGAGCCTGAGCTCGGCGAGCACGAGCGGGCGAAAGAGTTTCCAGAAGCGTTGCACGGCGTCAGCGCCGACTTCGGGGCCGCCTTCCCAGTCGGGGATGAGCGCTTCCAGGGCGGGCTTCGTGAGGATGTGCCCATTGATCTCATCGGCGTACTCGGTGAGACCGAAGACGCGCTCCTCGTCCGTCTCCCCGAACGACTCGACGATCTCTTCGGCGGTCTGTCGGGCAAGGCGGTAAAACACGCTGGGCAGCGTGCTCATGGGGTTTGCTCTGGGTGCGGCATGGGGTCCCTTTCGATGAGGCATCTTAGACCATCGCGCGTGAGTTCTTCTACGCCCGATTCCGTCGTCGCCTTCCTCTCCGCTGATTTCAGACCAGGGCACCACCCCTCACCCCAAAAACTTGAGCCGCACCCGAAAGGCAGGGTAGTCTCGGCTCCGCTAGGTCGGTTTGGGCTCGAGCTGCTGCCCGCAGACCAACGGAACGATCGAGCGGCGCGCAGATTTGCGTTTTCCCTCGGAGTGTCCCCTGCCTATGGGCCAAAGTAGCGTTGCTAGCCGAAATATCGGGGCGGTCGCCACTCTTGTGGGGGACTCAAGTTCCCTCGAAAACGTCGGCACCCAAACGCTCGCAGATGGCTGCCTCTGCTACGTGCAGTCTGAGCTCAAGCACTACGAGCTCCACAAAGGCGCGACCGCCCCTTCCGATCCGCCCTTCGTCATCGTGCCGTCTGGCGGCATCGGTCGCTGGGTGCCATCGGCAAGCCAGGGCGCGCAAGGGCCGCAGGGAACGTCCGGTGTGCAGGGACCGCAGGGAGCGCAAGGGGTCAGCGAGCCGTCGCCCGCATTTCGCGCGACCTACTATGTCGATCCGTTGTTTACGGGGACGCAAGCTGGGAGTCAGGCCAACCCCTACACGTCGGTTGCTGATGCGTTTGCCGCCGGAACTCTACTCGGTGTCGTCGATGGGGTGGTCTTCATTCCGCCGGGGCCCATTGCCGAAAATATCGTTTTTCCGCCATCGGGTAGTTGGGAGCTTTCGTCAACGGCGCACTGCCAAACCCAAAGAACCCAACTCACTGGCACCATCACCCTGGACAGCACCGCGCAGGCGTTTCACAGCATCAGCAACATCGTGGTGCTCGGAGCGATCTCGGGCAACAAAGCCAACGCAAGCACGAACCGCCTCTTCTTCCGCAATGTGGCCCTGAACACCACCCTGTCGCTCACCGCTTCTGGTGGTGGCAGTTGGCTGGTTTTCTTCGACGGCACAATTCCTGTGCCTGGCAACACCACTGGTTTGCTAGCTGGGATCTTCGGCACGTGCGCGATAGCAGGCTCTCTGTTCGCGTCCTCATGCAACCTCGAAAATCTGATCACGGTATCCGGGGACAGTGCCTTCAATAATATCTACTTCAACAACAACCAGCATGATGTGCTCGTAGCCACGGATGGCCCCGGACTCGTCACGCTCACGTTCCTCAATTGTGTGCAGAAGAATCCAGCCACGATCACCGCCACGACGGGGAGTGTACTGGCTCAGTTCGATGGCTTTAGCTGGGCTTCGGCTTGCGATCTCGGTCTGATCGCGGGCACGGCATGCACGCTGAAGACCCTGAACTCCAATGTGTCGTCGGTCACGACCGAAACGGGCAATAAGGCTTCGACTCCGGTCAGCAGTCGCAATCCGCTGACGGGTCAGATCCCGGGTCGCTCGCCCGAGGGGCTCTATGAATTCATCTTTGAGGCAACTCTGTTGGTGCCCGGCACGAATGGGCTTTTTCAAGTCAACGCGATCTATACCGACATGACCGGGACGCTCGTCACGGTGCCCGTTGGGAGCGCGCTGAACATCGCTTCCGCTGCAGGGACGAAAGCGTCCGGCAGTTTGCCGCTTCATCACAATGGGGCGCCGCCGCCGATTGCTTTTTCGATCACCGGCGTCGCGACCCCCGGATCGCTGTCGGTCTCTCTCGTGGTTGTTTCACGCCGCACCAATTAAAAATGCGGGCGCCACTCTCCGGAGCCGACGCCGCGCCGGAATTCCGCAACTTTCCACCCCTCGCCCCAAAAACTTGAGCCGCACCCGAAAGGCAGGGTAGTCTCGCCCCACTAGGTCGGTTTGGGCTCGGGCTGCTGCCCGCAGGCAAACGGGACGATCGAGCGGCGCGCAGATTTGCGCTTTCCCTCGGAGCGTCCCTTGACCATGGACACCAGCAGCGTTGCCAGCCGAAATATCGGGGCAGTAGCCACCCTCCTCGGTGCGCCCAATTCCCTCGAAAACGTCGGCACGCAAACCCTCGACGACGGTTGCTGGGCTTACGTGCAGTCCGAGCTCAAGCACTACGAGCTCCACAAAGAATCGACTGCCCCGTCCAATCCTCCCTTCGTCATCGTGCCGATCTGCGGCGTCGGTCGCTGGGTGCCTGGCGGTGGCGGCGCGCAGGGCGTGCAAGGGGCTCAGGGTCCGCAGGGCGCGCAGGGTTTTCAAGGTGGCGGCTTCCAAGGCGCGCAAGGCGCAGTCGGCACGCAGGGCTCACAAGGTGCGCAGGGCGCACAGGGGCGCCAAGGCTTCCAGGGGAACGGCACGCAAGGCGCGCAGGGATCTCCGGGCGCGCAAGGCCCGAGCGGCGGCGCGCAGGGCGCTCAAGGCGCGAGCGGCGTGCAGGGTTTCCAGGGCGCGCAGGGGTTTCAGGGCGGCGGCTTCCAAGGTGCGCAGGGCCAGACCGGCGCTCAAGGCGCTGGCGGCGGCGCGCAGGGCGCTCAAGGCGCGAGCGGCGTGCAAGGTTTCCAGGGCGCGCAAGGCTTTCAGGGTGGCGGCTTCCAGGGCGCGCAAGGCAATCCCGGCGCGCAAGGAGCGACGGGCACGACCGGCGCGCAGGGCAGCCAAGGGGCGGCGGGCACGACCGGCGCGCAGGGTAACACCGGCGCGCAGGGATCCCAGGGCAATCAAGGCGCGAGCGGCGTGCAAGGTTTCCAGGGAGCGCAAGGCAACCAAGGGACGCAAGGCGCGGGCTTCCAGGGCGCGCAGGGCTTTCAGGGCGCGCTCGGTGTCACCGGCGCGCAGGGTTTTCAGGGCTTCCAGGGCGGCGGCTTTCAGGGCGCGCAGGGATCTTCGGGCGCGCAGGGTCCAGGCGGCGGCGCGCAGGGCGCTCAAGGTGCGCAAGGCACGCAGGGCGCTCAGGGCACGCAGGGCGCGGGCTTCCAGGGCGCTCAAGGCTCGACCGGCACGCAGGGTGGCACCGGCGTGCAGGGTTTCCAGGGCGCTCAAGGCTTTCAAGGCGGCGGCTTCCAAGGCGCGCAGGGCGGCACGGGCCCGCAGGGTCCCGGCGGCGGCGCGCAAGGCGCGCAGGGCGCAGCCGGCACGCAAGGCTTTCAAGGCGCGACGGGTGTGCAAGGCTTCCAGGGAGCGCAGGGCTTCCAGGGAGCGCTCGGTGTCACGGGCGCGCAGGGCTTCCAGGGGTCGCAGGGCTTCCAGGGTGGCGGCTTCCAAGGCGCACAGGGATCGTCCGGCGCGCAAGGTCCCGGCGGCGGCGCGCAGGGCGCTCAGGGCGCATCCGGCACGCAAGGCTTCCAGGGAGCGCAAGGTTTTCAGGGCGGCGGGTTTCAGGGCGCGCAAGGTCAGACCGGCGCGCAGGGCGCGGGTGGCGGCGCGCAAGGCGCGCAGGGCGCTCAGGGTAGCGGCGGCCAGCTCAATCCCGCCAACGTCGCGGCGCTCCAAGCGATCAACGCGACCTCGCTCCCGTCGGGCACGCTCGCCGACACGGGCGTCGTCGGCGATCTCTATCGCCTGAACAAATCCCCGACCGCCGGTGAGACCGCAGGCATCGACGCCACCAACGTCGTTGCCGTGACGACGCCAGCGGGCAGCGTCTTCGAGCGGCTCGGTCTCGCGAACAAGTCGTTTGCGTTCGTGGGCGCATGGTTTATCGACGGCACGGCTGGCAACGACACGAACGATGGTCTCACGAGCGGCACGGCGCTCAAAACGCCGAGCGAGCTCGCTCAACGCCTGAGCCCCGGTGGACAGCTCTGCAGGATCCAGCAGTCAGTCACCGTCCAGATCGCTAACGTCCCCGCGGGCGAGATCAACCTCAACCTGGACGCGCCGCCAGGATCTGGGTTTGCCTTCACGATCCAGGGTGATTTTACGAGCAGCGCGCCCATCACGCTCGCCACCGTCGTCGATACGGTCGCCTCCGCATCCCCCGTGCGAGGTCGGCTTACCACCGCGAGCGGGACGTTCGTGGACAAGGCCCGCATTCGATCGACCAGTGGCGCGGCGGTTGGAGCGATTACTTATTCCACGGGGCTCAACTCCACGACGGATACGTGGGTTAAGGCCTGGCAACTCGGCCTGGCCAACGCGCAAACGAACATCGCTCCGGGCACCACTTGTGTCGTGGACACGCTGGTATCCACGCTCACGATTGCCAGGATCAAGCTCGGTCGCAATATCGCTCTCCGCGTCAACGACTTGAAGCTCCCGAACGGGATCGAGGTTGACAACTTCGACAGCGGTAGCGCCTCCGATTTGATACAGCAGTGCGAGCTCGGATCGGCCAGCACGACGTGTCGGCTCTTGGGCAATGTGCAGTTCATCAACTGCAACGGGGTCAACGCTCTAAACACTGGCGTCACCAACACGCCGCAGCCGATCTTCCGAGGCTGCGTGCTCGGCGGTACGTTCTTTTCGGGCGCAGGCGCGGCGGCCGCTTGCCCGAGCATGCAGGGCGGAACCAATTGCTTCAACGGAGGCGCGCTCTTTCTGGGCGGCAATACGGCGACCGCCATGGCGAGCCATGGACTCGATACTGCCGTCGAGTGGGTCAATGGCGTCGCGGCGGTCGCGATCACGGTGAAGAAGGGCGCCATCCTCGGGATCCGAGGACAGCAATTCGGGTTTGGAGGGACTTACTCGATCGGCATCCAAATGGAGAGCGGCAGCACTGCCGTAACGGACTCAGCGTCGCTCGTTGCCATCCCCGCAACGCAGCAGCTGTCGATGACGGGGCACAATCTCAACTACTCGGACATCCCCGCCAATACGTTTTTCCCACGAGCCGCGTGCGTGTTCGCGATCAACCCCGATCCGGGCGCGACGAGCGGATCGCAAGGGTTTCAGGGCGCGCAAGGCGTGCAAGGTGCGCAGGGTTTCCAGGGCTCAGGCGGCGGAGCTCAGGGCGCACAAGGCGCTCCCGGCGTCGCTGGATCGCAAGGCTTCCAGGGCGCGACGGGCGCAAGCGGCGGCGCGGGCTTCCAGGGCGCGCAAGGCGCCTCCGGGCCGCAGGGCTTCCAGGGCGGCCTCGGTCAGGGCGGCGCGCAGGGATCGCAGGGTCGTCAAGGCGCGACCGGCACCGCGGGCGCCGCGGGCACGCAAGGCTTCCAGGGCGCGCAGGGCGGCGGCTTCCAAGGCGCCCAGGGCGCGCAGGGTCAGACGGGTCCGGGCGGCGGCTCGCAAGGCGCGCAGGGCGCGACGGGCGTGCAGGGCTTCCAGGGCGCGCAGGGCTTCCAGGGTGGCGGCTTCCAGGGCGCCACCGGATCGCAGGGCGCGACCGGCACGCAAGGCTTCCAGGGCGCGCAGGGTTTCCAAGGTGGCGGGTTTCAAGGCGCGCAGGGTGCAACCGGCGTGCAGGGCTTCCAAGGCGCGCAGGGTTTTCAAGGCGGCGGCTTCCAAGGGGCCACCGGATCGCAGGGCGCGACCGGCACGCAGGGCGGCCAGGGCGCGCAAGGCGCGACCGGCGCTGGCACGCAGGGCGCGCAAGGCGCGACCGGTACGCAAGGCTTTCAAGGCGCGCAGGGCTTTCAAGGCGGCGGCTTCCAAGGCGCCACCGGATCGCAAGGCGCGACGGGCACGCAGGGATCGCAAGGCGCGCCCGGATCGGGATCGCAAGGCGCGCAGGGCGCAGCGGGCACGCAGGGCTTCCAGGGCGCGCAAGGTCGACAGGGGAGCACCGGCACGGCAGGCACCGCTGGCGCTCAAGGCGCGCAGGGTAACACGGGCGCGACCGGCACGACGGGCGCGCAGGGCGCCTCTGGCCCGGCGGGCGTGCAAGGCTTTCAAGGTGGCGTCGGCCCCGGCGGCGCGCAGGGATCGCAGGGTCGCCAAGGCGCAACCGGCGTGCAAGGCGCGGTCGGCCCGCAGGGATTCCAAGGCGCGACGGGCGCCGGCACGCAGGGCGCGCAGGGTCGCCAAGGCTTCCAGGGCGCCGCGGGCGTGCAGGGCGCCCAGGGCTCGTCGGTGGCGCCGCTCACGCAGGTCTTCTACGTCGACTCCAAGAATACGGGCGCCGCGAACGGCTCCATCCAGGCGCCCTTCGCGTCGATGACGGCGGCGCTCGCTGTGGTGCCTCTCAATGTGCCGACGACGTTCTTGGTGACGCCGCACACGTACGCCGAGACGATCACGATTACTAACGCGCAGGCGGACATCACCATCGTTGGGCTCGGGCCGCCGACGGATCAGTCGGTGATCTTCACCGGCGCGTGCCATGCGTCGTTCTTGTCGTCGGACTCGACGCTCACGCTCCAAAACATCCTGGTTGAGGGCGCGCTCACCGAGACTTCTGCTTCCGATCTCGGCACGACCTTCGCGCTCGTCGACACGCACATCGGCGGCAACGTCACCGGCACCGGCTCGAACGTCGGCAGCACCAAGCTTCGGATGGGCTCGGCCCTCCCGTACGAAAGCGGCAGCGGCACCGGCGTAGTGATCGACGGCGACCTCACGACCTTCGAGCAGGTGCTCGCAGAGAACGCCAGCATCGCGAATTTCGCCGGCCCAACCGCCGACAATCAGCAGTTCGCGAACCGCTTTACCAACTGCTACTTCGGCTCCGCAAACCTCGGGGGCCCATCGATCTGCGAGGGCTGCGTCTTCCCAAGTGGACTGGCCTCAGCGGCGTCCTCGACCACCGCGAGCTACCTCACGGACTGCGTCATCGACGGCGACATGCTGTCATCGACGGGCCACTCGCTTTATGTAAACGGGGGCCTCATCGGAGCGGGCGCCCCCATCCCGCCCCTCGCGCTCAATTGGCACGGGATCGTCAATTTCCGAAACACCCTCTTCGGTCCGTTTTCTAGCGGTCACGTCGCAATCACGGCGCCGCTCACGACCCTCCAGCTCGACAGCGCGAGTGAGCGAAGTCTCTTTTCGACGACCGGAGGCAAGGCGACGCTCTCGGCGGATTCGGTCGGGATCTACGCGCTCGATCAGGGAGAGTCGGATGCGGTGCAACTCGCGGACTCGTCCTCGGGATACGGCGTCGCTGGGATCGGTCGGCTGTTTCTGCCGTCGACCAAGCTCACGGCCGACCGCACGATTCAGTTGGCGGCGGGCGGCGGGTCTGGGCTCGATATGCTGCCGCTCGATGTCTACGGCACCAACGGTCACACGCTGACGGTGCAGTTCAATTCGGTGACCATCAAAACGATCGTTAGCTCGCACGTGCCCGCTCGGTACTTCTTCCAAGTATCAGAAGACAACACGGTCGTGGTTTACATCGGAGTGGAGAGCTTCCAATGAGTGACTTTCGAGCTGGGCCCTGGACGCTACCGATCCCCCGGTTTCTCAATCTGCACACGACCGGGCTCTCGGCGCCCGTCTCGATCAACGCCCCCGTCGTCACGCCGGTCGGGCTCTACCGGGTGTCGATGAGCATCGCGATCACGACCGCGGGCTCCGCCGGGCAGCTCATCATGTCGGTGGTGAGTAACGGCGAGGGCGGATCTTCCCAGATACAGTCGCTCGCGGCGGTCAGCGTCAATACGCTCGGCGATCTCGCCCAGGATGCGTTCGTGGTCGATGTCGCCTCTGCCAACGTATCCTACAAGGTGGACGGCGTAGGGCTCACCGCGGGCTCGCTCAAGTACGCCATCCGGCTCGTCATCGAGCAGATCTCGGCGCTCCCCTGAAACGTGTGACATCGGGACTGCCCGGCAAAAACTTGCGCGCACACCGAGTCCTCCGATAGCCTCGGAGAGTCATGCATTCATTCACCCGTAGGGATTGCCGATGGCCATGAGCAACGAGCAGATGCTTGACCAGATTGCGGGCCTCATCGCGGAGTCTCGGGTCGAGTTCCGGCAAGCCATCTCAGACCTCGAGCTCGAAATCAGAACCGGCTTTTCTGGGGTCAGGAAAAATCAGATCGTCCAGGAAGCCAAGCTCGATAGCCTCGAGTGGGAGTTCGATGAGTTGAAGAAGGTGCTGAAAGCTCAGGATCAGGCGCTCGATGGTCTGACGCAGCTCGGCAAGACCAACTTCGACATGAATGAGTCGATCCTGAAGGCGATCCACGGTGAGTCGGGATCGGTCACAATTAGACATGGCGCAACTGAAGAGAGCAGCGGGGCTAACCCCCAGTAGCCCTACGGTGCTCTTGGTAGATGACGATGATCGGTACCTCGATTCACTCGCCAGGTTCTTGGAGGGAGACTCCGCGCGTCTCCTTCGTGCGCGGTCAGGGCTCCACGCACTCGAGCAACTGAAAACCGAAACCGTGTCGCTCGTGGTGAGCGACTATTGGATGCCCGGGATGGACGGCGTGCAGCTACTCGACGAGGTCATGCGTCTCTACCCGAGAGTTGGCCGAGTGCTGCTCACGGGCAGGCCCGACGCAGACATCGTGCTCGACTCGACGCGCCATCGGTTGCTCGTCAAGGGCATGGAGCCCGATTTGATTCGGCGGGTGATCCTGCGGGAGGCTCGTCGCCATGGCTAACGACGATCGCTCGCGACCGACGCGGCCTCCGCTTCAGCGCGAAGAGGACTCGCCCCCGGGTCAGTATCGCGAGCCCGGGCGACCGATCCCTGAGGCGATCGGGAAAATCGCGCTTCGTGCGCCCCGGGTGACGGTGCCAAGTCAGCACGAAGAAGTGCTCCGCGCATTGGCCTCTACCGAAGGTCGGATGCTCGCCGAGATGAGCGATCTGCGTGACGAAGAACAAGCCCGTCAGATCGCTCGCCAGCAGGCCTTCGAGGATGAGATCCGGAGCTCGCTTCGGGAGCTCGTCGTGCGCGAGGTGCGGTCGATCCCGCCGCCACCCGCGGAGCCAAAGAAGCGCTTTGAATGGGCGCACCTGCAGTACGTGGCGGCCTTCGTCGTGGCCCTGACCGGGCTCATCGCGCTCATCCTGGGCGCGCAAAAGCCGAGCGCCGAGGTCACCAAGCGCTTCGATGAGATCGACAAGAAGCTCGATCTCAGTAGCTCAAAGCTCGAGGCGCACATCGAAGCGGAGTCCGCGCAGCGATCGGCAGACCGCGAGCAGGACTACAAATACAACTTGGACGTGCGGAGCTGGGTCACGGACGTGCTCGAGCGTGCGGCGAGCGTGAAGATCGACGATCCGCCGGGCACGCCGAAGCGCGACCAGCTCGGCTTCTACCCAGCGCCGCGCATTGACTCGCACAAGATCACCGACACCCACATCGTGCAACCGCGCGATCCCTATCCCGTGCCTCCGCCACCCTGAGAGAAAGCCCATGCAAGAGCTCACCGATCTTTACCAAAGCCTCGTGACCCGGAACTGGTTTGCCGTTGCGGCCTTTACGATCATGCTCGGCATCCAGATCGGAAAGACCACCGTGGGGTCCGAGCTCTACGCCAAGATCCCGAACGGCTACCGCTTCCTCGTGCCGGTGCTGCTCGCGTCGGGGACGGCGTTCGTGCATGGTTTCGCGGCGCACGAGAGCCTCGGGGCCTCGGTGTTCGATGCGATGAAGATCGCGCTCGGGGCCATGGGGGGAGCTGCGGCCCTGAAGGAGTCGCCGCTGCCGTGGGGAGGCGGCCCAGGGGGAACGCCCGCGCCGAAGAAGGGCCAGGCGACGGCGCCCGCCCGGCGCGCGTCGCCGCCCTTCCCTGGGCTTCGTGATGCAGATCTCGACGACGATGACAAGACGCCGGTCGACAGAAAGCCGCCTCCGCCGAGCGATCCCCCGTCCGCCGCCTGAGGCTTGCCTTTCACGTAGGGCAAGTGGTACTTTTCTCCCCAGCCATGAGCCAATACGACGAGGACCTCCCCGACCAGAACTTTGGCGCGCTTGGGGGGCTCGGGACCGAGGCCTTCGAGAAGATCACCAATTCCGTTGCCCCCGACGGGCTCCATACTCGGTGCTACTGCGAATTTTGCGGCACCAAGAACGAAATCATCTCGAGCTGGCCCGAGGTCATCGTCGGCTCCCTCTCGCTCGTGCCGCCCGACTGGTACGTGGACCGAGGCAATGGCGCGCTCTATCCGCGCGTCGGCTGCGCCAACAACGGCTGTCGTCGCGAGATCGGCATTCGCTACGCCCCGCAGGAGCTCGCCCGCTACGTCGCCTCGGGGCTCGGGAGCAACGTCGTCTACCTTGCGCCCAATCAGCCGCCCGCTACTCCGCAGCAGGTGGAAGGGTTTAAGCAGCAGATGCTCCAGGCGGCTGGCGGTCGGCGATAGGGATTGATGACGAAGCGAGCGACGGCTCGGTCGGTGCCGCCGCCGGCCCCCCCAGAGCGAGGGCAGTGCCTCCCGCGCGTGGAGGAAGAGCCCCTCAGCGCTGAAGAGGCGTACGTCGTCCTCGAGCCTTACTTCGAAGTGGTCCGCGAGGAGTACCTCGCTCAGGGCTTCAAGAAGTGTAAACGCACGCGTCTCTTCATCGCGCCCGCGATGCACGACTCGCCGCGCCACTTTGGCGCCTGCAAAGACGATGGGTCTGCGATCTTGCTCGCCCCCGAGCTCGCGGACGTGGCCGACACCGTGATGCTCGCGATCATGGCGCACGAGTTTGGGCACGCGACCGATTTCCTCTACCCGGGCGAGTTTGTGCTCGGGCGGAGTGGCCCGGCGCTGCGGCGGCAGCGCGCGGAGGTCGAGGAAAAGCAGTGGAGCAAATGGCTGAAAGCCTGGCACCGCCGCGACGAAGACGTGGTGGAGATCACGGCGGACGCCATCGCTGAGCGCGTGATGGGGGTGCCCTACGGCTACCAGGGACCCTGCTGGATCCAAAGCTTTGACGCCGCAGAAGCGCGGCCCATGGGACTCCGATGACCGACGAATCTCCGCAAACGTTTCCGACCATCGAAGCAGTCATCGCAGCTCACATCCGCTCGGTGCTCATCGCTACCCGTTGGAACTGCTCCGAATCCGCCCGGATCCTCGGCATCGATCGGCGCACGATCTACAGGCAGATCGCGCGCTACAAGATCGAGCGACCCCCGGAAGAGAAAAGCCCCGCGCCGAGCTCGGCCTGCGGGGAGTAGACTTCTCTCGCATGCCAGTGGCAGCGCCTGAACAGCGCGGAAGTAACCCGCGTCCCGGTGACGATCCCAACGAGGTCGTCAAGCAGTGGACGCCGCTCGTGAAGATGCTGGCGCGCTCGTACAGTAAGCACCTCGGTCGCTGGTACGAGTTTGATGATCTCGTCGCGATTGGTCAGGAGGCGCTCTGGGGGTGCATTTCGTATTGGAGAGAAGACGGCGGCGCCATCTTCAAGACCTTTGCGTACCATGCGATCGTGCATCGGTTTGAGGCGATCAAAAAGTACTGGAGGAGCAACAAGCGTCGGGGGTCGATCTACTCTGACAGCATCGAAGACCCCGGCGAAGGTCGCCCGCGGACCGAGCTCAGCATCGAGGCCGATGACCAGGCGCTCGATCACCAGCGCGCTCTCTCGGGCCTCCGGCAAGCATTTGGTGGGCTACAGCCCCGCGAGGGTTACGTGCTAGAGGAGCGCTTCCTCGGCGATCGGTCTCTAAAAGAAGTCGGGCAGGCGCTCGGGGTTTCCCGGGAGCGGGCGCGTCAACTCGAGCGGCGCGGGCTCCAGAAATTGCGGAGATCGCTCATGGAGATCATCCCGGAGCTCCGGGATGCGCCTCCGGTCTCGAGCGGAGCCAGGGCCCGCTCGAGGACGGACGCCGAGGTGGGGCGCTGCAATCAGCAGCGCGCCCGACGAAAAGTTGCCCTCGGGCCCTGAGTCACGTAGGCTTTTGTCTATGGCTGACGCGCCGAAGAAGCAAAAGCACCCGTATGGAGCGATGTTCTGGGGGGTGCTGGGCCTCGCCGCGGCTTTCCGCGCGCTCTATCACCCTTGGCGAGTCCTGGTGAAGGACGGGTTTGCATCGCGCTGCTCGGGCGACGGGTCGTGCGATCCGTCGATGACGGTTACGTCCTTCCAGGGTCAGACCGAGGTCTACTGCCCGGTGCGCGGCGTCGTCGTATCCCAGAAGCCCGGGCGCCTCTTGATCGTGCCGGACGACGAGGCCGTCGTGCTCGAGTACAACGGAGATCCGGCGACGTTCTTGACGCAACTCGTGGCGGGCGCGCCCGTCGGCGCGGGTCAACAGATTGGGCTCGCGAGTCAATTCACTTTCGCGGTCTGGACGCTCGGTCGCACGACGACCGGCAGCCCGCAGATGGGCGCCGCCATCGAGCCCGCATCGTGGCTCACGACGCACGGCGCGAAGATCAGCGCCAAGTACCACGTGCCGAGCCCGCAGGCCGCCTGGTGCTCCACGGGTCGAAAGCTCGTCGCGCCCCAGACGATCGCGAGCCAATGCGGCACGGTGCTTCCGGCGCCGAGCGGCTACGCGCTCCTGCCGACCTCCGTCACGATGGGGTAAGCCGTGGCGTCGGGCTCGGATCTCAATGAGCTATTTGCCCATGAGCTTGGGGCAGATCTCAACGGCGATCCGGAGCTCCGCTACGAGGTCACCGAGACGCGTGCGACGCTGCGCGAGTGGGTGGCTGAAAAAGTGCGCGAGCAGACCGATAGCGATGAGATGTCGCGCGCGGTGAAGCGATTCATTCGGGCGCGCCTGAGCGTCTCCAAGGTCATGGAGTTTTTCTGATGCTCGGCGTGGCCACCACGAGCCCAACGCCGATGCCCGCGATCAGCTCGGGCACGCAAGAGCTCATTGCGTATGGCTTGCTCCTCGGCGGCGCCGTCGTCGTCGGCAAACTCATGATCGATGGGCTCGTGGGCGACATGGACGCCGCGAAGGCAAGGAGGGAGTTCATTGGGCCGGTGTACGAGCCGCCGAAGCCGCCCAGGGATTTGCACGTGCAGCTGAGTGACGTGGTGAAGTTTCTGGCCATGAGCGCGAGCGTGTACTCGCTCATTGCGGAGCTGCCGACGCTCGTGAGCCAATGGGGCTCGGTCGAGGCGCAGATCGAGAATTTGGTGAAGTGATGCGACTCACCGATGAATGGTTTGAGGCTCAGTTTTACGGGGAGGCGACCGCCAAGGGTCATCGTTATTTGCCGAGCATCGAAGGAGCGCAGGGACTCTTCCTCTGGTGTCCTTGCGGCTACGGCAAGGCGGAGTTTCCGCTCGATGGAGGACGCCCGCACGGCGTCATGGTCCCCTTCTCGACCCCCCGCAATGCCCCGGAGCTTCCGTCGGATCATGGCCCACAGTCGGCGGCCAACCCCGATGGTCCGCGGCCGCGCTGGGCAATGACCGGGACGAGCCTCGAAGATCTCTCGACGACGCCGTCGGTCGCGGTCGGCGGCAGGCCCGCGCAGGGTGACAAGCCTGCGGTGCCGCCCTGCTGGCACGGGTACATCACCGGTGGTGAGGTCACATGAGCAAGATGAGCTATGCCGAAGCGCGCGCCTACGTGAGCCAAGCGTTTATCGAGGAAGAGGGCCGTCCGGGCGCGCGCTCGGAGCTTCAGTGCCTCCAAGGGATCGGCGATCTCGAGACGGGCTTCGGATCGACTTGGACGGGCCCGGGCATCGGCAGCTTCAACATGGGCGCGATCCAGAAGGGCGGCTGGACGGGAGCGGTCTTCAGCTACACCGACACGCACCCCAATCCTGATGGCACGAGCACGCCCTACACGATCGATTTTCGGAAGTACGCGTCGGCGACCGATGGCTTCAAGGATCTGGCCAAGGTCGTCTACGACGCCTTCGAGATCAGGCGCGAGGCGCTTGCCTGCGCGAGCCGCGGGGATATTTTGGGGTTCTCGACGGCGCTCCACACGCCTCCGGTCTACTACGAAGGCTTCGGTGCCACCGACCAGGAGCGCATCGCTCACCACTACAATGCGGTCCTCGCGAGCATCCAGCGGCAGTGCGCGGCGCTCGGCGAGCCCATGCCGACCCTCGAGCCGCTCCCTGTCATCGCGCCGGCGCTCTTCATCGGCTGCACGGGCGAGGCCGTGAAGGTTTGGCAGAAGATCGTGGGCGCCAAGCCCGAGGATGGGATCTTCGGGGGCGGCACGCAGACAGCCACGCGTGTCTGGCAAAAGGCGCACGGCTTGCCCCAGAGCGGCATCGTGACGCAGGCGGAGCTCGTAGCGGCGGGGCTCGCGCCATCATCGTCAGCGTGATTGAGATGCAATCTCAATCAAAAACTGAGCGAAAGCGATCGGGGTCGCGCTGGCCTCGCGTTTGCCCAAGGTGGGCTTAATGCGGTCAAACCAGCCGCACTGTGCTTCGCCCGGCAGCTGAAGCCATGACGGCGCGACCGGCTTTGCGATTGAACAGGCAAAAAGCCAGGTGCGTTTTCTGGCCCGATGGCCATAGGCGCTTTGCCATACTTCGGTGGTCCACTCGCCCTCCGCAGCATTCTGCCAGCCGATCCCGAGTGGTCTCGGCAGCCCATGAGCAGCCCAAGCGCGCGACGAGGCCGGGTGCTCCAGCACGCCTCCGACTCTGCGCACGGTTGCGAGCGCGGCCGCAAAGCATCCCCCGTCATTGCCGGGGAGATTATGGTCGCCGCCGTAGCGTTTGAAATTCAAGCGCGCGATGTTTGTCCAAAGCTGGCAAGGCGGATGCGCGACTACCGGAAATAGTCCTGTGTATGTTCTGGCGTCCCGCGCTTGATCCCAGCACTGCTCTGCTCCGAGCAGTGCTGGGTAGATCCCGTCTGGATCGACGAAGAGTGCTGCGACCTTCGTCAAGAGTGCGTCACCATGGCCGCTCCTTCAGCTGCGGGAACATCGCCATCGCCCGCAATCGATCGACCTCCCCGAGCTCTACCTGCCGCTCCTCGGCGGTGCGGTTTGATGCCCAGCTAGCTTGCAGGTTGTAGACGCTCAAGATCTGATAGATGCACGTGTAGCGCGCGCCCGCCATCTCGAGCAGCGGCCACATGACGGCCTTGTCGATGGCGAGCGAGACCCAAGAGCCGTCGGGACGAAATAGGCAAGAAGGCGCGACGCCCGGACCGTTCGCGAGCTTCTTTGCTAGACCCGCCCGGAACGTCTTCAGGTGGGTCGCTCGCCAGTCCGAGTACCGCACGCGTGCGCCGAGCGCATAGGGAGCCGCAAACCCGACCTCCCCATCGGAAAACATGAATTGTCCGTAGGTGAGCCAAGGCTCGGCCTTCGCGGCATAGGCGAGCGCCAAGACCTCGAGCGCGCGATCGTGCGCTAGCCAGTCGTCGCCATCGAGCCAGACGATGACTTCGTCGTCGGGGAGATCTTTCCAAACCGACCAGCAGTTTTCGAGCGCGGAGAGGCGCTCGGGGTTTCGGATCACGGTGAGCTGCTGATCCGTTTCCATATTGAAGAGCGCGATCTCGCTCGTGCGGTCCTCGCTCTTGGCGTCGATGACGACGTGGGTGTAGTTCCGGAAAGTTTGATCGAGCACGCTGTCGAGGCACTTCTGGATCCAGCGCTCGGCGTTGAGCGCGGTCGACACGATCGTCATGTGCAGGGGCTTACCGCTCTTCACGAGCACGCAGAAATTGTGGCGCCCCATCCAGTGCTGGGCCTGGTGCACCTCCATGAGTGAGCGGAGCTGCGCCGTGCGCGCCTCGTCCAGCGTCCATCCATGAATGCGAAAGCGCGTGAGCCAGTACTCGGGCGGCTGCAAGTTGATGTGGCCCTCCCATTCCTGACCGGGCGCTGCCGCCGACCACACGATCACGTCCGTCGCGTGCACTGCGACATTTTCGACGATGGCGAGCGAATGCTGCTCGGAGATGTGCTCGGCCGTCTCGGTGCAGATCACGCAGGAATACTTGGCAACGGCGCCAGCCCCTTGCAGGGTTTGGGTCAAGTCAAACCGTTGCACCTCGACCCCCGGCTCGATCATCTCGATCGCGTGCGGCGAGTACTCCGCCCCGATCGTGCCCTCCCACCCGAGCTCGATCAGGCGAGCGGTCTGTAGGCCGATACCGCACCCGATGTCGAGGCAGCTCGGTTGCTGCCCGACTACCGCGTGGATGCAATCGGCGAGCTTTCGGTAGTTGTCGCGGCACTCGCGCATTTGCTCGAAAAATGCCTGGTCATGCGGGTCTCGATTGGCTTGATTTTCAGTGTTTCCCATTGCGTGAGACAGTAGCGTGCTATCTTCGGGAAGGAAAGCCGAAAGCCCGCAGTAGCACGGGGGAGGAGATCGCCATGAAGAGTTTGTTTTTGGTTTGCCTCATCGTCGCCATGACTGCCTGCGGCGCGCCGTTCACGGCGGAGTCGTTTACCGATAGCGGGAGCGCCGGTGCCATCGGGGCTCCGGCGGCACCGAGCGCAGGCGCGGCCGGCGCCGAGCCGCGCGAGGATGCCGGCGGAGCGACGAGCATCCCGCTCGAGTCAGCTGGCGCCGCCGGCGCCGCCGGCGCGCCTGACCTAGGCTCCGCCGGCGCGCCGAGCGTCGACCCGCCGCCGCTCTACACGCCGCCCCCGTGCTCCACCGACCAGAACGTCACCGGCGGCTACGACGGATCGCTCAGCGCCGCCCCTGCCTGCCTCCGCACCAAGGAGGCCCTCAACACCGTTGCTTGTGCCAACTGGGACGGGCGATCGATCACCGTCAACGGCGCCGCGGCGACCTGCGGCGTCCCGCTCTCCTTCCCGGAGAGCGTCGATGGCTTCACGTACATCGATCTCGGCCCGGGGACGAGCTCTGGCGTCGCGCTCCGGTGGTTTTTGACAGCGCCCGCCCCAAACCCCTGCGACGCGCGTTGGTGGACCCAGGGCGACCTCTACGCCCCGAACGAAATCATGCTCGATGTCTGCGACGCGCCCGGGAGCGAAAAGAGCTGCGAGCTCGGCAAGACCTACGCCTTCTCGTGCCTCGACACCCCGACCAGCCGGTGCACCAGCACGGGGCCCGGCGCAAGCGGCTGGACTTCGAGCTGGGCGCTGGTTACCCTCTGCAAGTAAAGGCAGCGCGACGCCTACGGAAGTCGCGACCACGCGGTGCTGGGGCAAAGGGAGCTCGGCCCCTACGGAAGCCGAGACAAGCCATGACCGAGAAACGACCGCCAGGGTTTAGACAAGTGCAAAGGGAGCTCGGCCCCTACGGAAGCCGAGACAAATCCTGCCGGGCGGCTACCTGGCCTATCTCGACACGGTGCAAAGGGAGCTCGGCCCCTACGGAAGCCGAGACCTGCTAGGTTTGCGAGGGGGCTAGCGGCCAGAATTTGACTTCGGATCCGGTACCCGGGTAGCCTCTCGTTCAATGGCCGTTGCAATTGGATCCCGCGTCGCGCTCAAGACTCTTGGACAAGGTCTGGCCATCGGCCAGGTGACCGCTCAGCCGCCCGTCTTTGGCGTGTCGCAGACGGCCTCCCCGGGCCCTTGCGTCATCGACTGGGAGAACGGCGCTCAAGCCACGGTGCCGCTCGCGGTGCTGGACGAACTCCTCGGGGCCAACCCGACTACGCTCGGTCTCATCGGGCAGGTCGTCAACGTCGAGGGGCAGTCGGCGGCGTACAATGCCCTCGTGGTCGATGCCTACAACCGCAACGGCACTCAAGAGCTCGTGCTCGTCAAGACCCTAAACAACGGGACGTACTTCGAGCTCGACGCCACCACCGTCGTCCCGCAACCGAACCTCTGAGCCCGGTGGACCTCGACGCTCGCACGTCGTGCCTGCGCGCCGTGACGCTCGTCGCGCGCAATGCTCGGCTCTGCGCTTCAGTGGACCCGGTCTCCGACACGTACAAGTCGGCGGTGGCCTCCGCCGTGCGGGTGGGCGAGCGCGCCGCCGGCTACTTCAAGACGATGAAGGGCGATCACGCGCCGCACGAGCGCCAGGTGCGCGTCGTCGGCGACGCGCTCGAAGAGGCGGAGATCTGCGTGAGGCAGCTAGTCTCCGGGCTCACGGACGCTGATGATCTGGCGCTCCAGGCGGAGAAGATTGAGCGGGCGGTGGCGCGGGCGGAGAGGCTGATAGCGGCTCCTGGTTAGGAGGATTCGTGGCCCAATCGGGAACGGCGATGGCGGCTAGTTCGCGACGGCGCTGTCGTGCTCGAGAATCCAGCGTGTGTAAGTCGTCTGCAAGTCGAGCCAAAACTCAGGACTCGTCTTGAGTGCAGCGGCGAAGCCGAGTCGCACCGTCATGAACACCCCAGTCGGCATCGAGACGTGGCTCACGTAGGTGCCCCAAGGCTTCGGGGGGCGCGATCGCAGGAATGGGTAGGCAATCGCCATGAGAAACAAGACGAAGCAGGAGGCCGCGACGATCGCGGAGTCTGGGATCGTAAACGATAGGTGCATCAAGGCTCCTCGGGATAGATGTCTGCAGGATTGCCGCCCAGGCTCTTCACGAGCTCGGCGAGTTGCTGACTCCGCTTCCGCGCGGCGTCCCGCTCCAGCATCAAAACTTGCACCACACGCGGCGTGATCCTCGTCACGAACTCCTGGTCCGCTGCGCTCGACCAAGTCACGTCGTAGTCTCCGCCATAGCAGAGCGTGAGCCCGTCCTGAAAGCGGATGACACCCGTATAGTCGGTCGTGCGGTAGCAGTCGGTGGCGTTCTTGATGAGTTCCCGGAGCTCGTCGTCGGTAGGGAACGCGGCAGAAGGATCTGGATCTTGAGACATACGAGTGATAGTAGCCAACTGTCTCATGGAGATCCAGCCCGAAGAATTCCCGTGCGCGCAATGCGGAAAAGGTTTTCCAAAAGGAGCATTCGTCGGTAAGCGAGGCCAGCTGATCCGCACCTGCGTCGGGTGCCGCGAGCTCTACTCCGGGGACTACGGCATCCGTGGATCGGTGCCGCGTCGCTTGCTCCGCGTGGTGTCGCCGACCGGCCAAGCGCGGGTCACCTGGATCCCGAAGAGCGGCAATAAGAAGCTCGGCGGCATCCCGGCGTCAATCGTCTCGCCCGAGACCTGCCCGCCGTCGTGCGGCTTCTACGGCAAGGGCTGCTACGCGGAGTTCGGGGCCTCAGGCCATCATTGGCGGAACGTCGAGCACAATGGCATCGAGTGGGGAGATTTTCTCGCCTGCGTCAGCGCCCTGCCGAAGGGACAGCTCTGGCGCTACGCCGTCGCCGGAGATCTCCCGGGACAGGGAGAAGAGGTCGATCTCCGCGCGCTGTCCGATCTCGTGCGAGCAAACCAGGGCAAGCGCGGGTTTGCGTTTACGCACAAGGCGGTCACTCGCAGCAATGATCTGATGCTCCTTTCGGCCAACGCGATGGGCTTCACCGTCAACCTCTCTGCCGACACGCTCGAAGAGGCCGACCAGAAAGCGCGCTTCGGGCTCCCCGTCGCCGTCGTGCTGCCCGAGCACGCGTCCGGCGACATCCGCACGCCCGAAGGCCGCCGCGTCGTCATCTGCCCGGCGCAGCTGCGCGACGACATCACGTGCGCGTCGTGCCAGCTCTGCAGCGTGAGCTCGCGCAAGGGCATCGTGGGGTTCCGGGCGCACGGGCAGATGAAGAAGACCGTGTCGAAGATCGCAGAGGGAACAAAGATCGCATGACGCAATGGTTTTTGGATACGGAGTTCGATGAGGACGGGAAAACGATCGAGCTCATCTCGATCGGTCTCGTCTCCGACGAGGGCCACGAATACGAAGCGGTGAGTCGGGAGTTCGATCCGCTGCATTGCAACGAATGGGTGCGCGAAAACGTGCTCGGAAAGCTCCCGCCTCCGGGCGATTCGCGCTGGAAGACGCGCGCCCAGATCCGGGGAGAGATCACAGCGATCGTGCTCGCGGGTAGCTCGACTGCGCCGAAGTTCTACGGGTACTACGCCGACTACGATTGGGTCGTGCTCTGCCAGCTCTTCGGCAGGATGGTGGACTTGCCACCAGGGTTCCCGAGGTACTGCCGAGATCTGAGGCAGATGCTCGACGACTATGACAACCTTCGGAAAAGCGATCTGCCCGTGCAGCCCGAGGGCACCGAGCACAGCGCGATCGATGATGCGCGCTGGGTACGCGATAGCGTGCTCTGGATCCAGAAGTGGTGTAACCGGTGAGCTTCGTGAGGGGAGACAACCGTCGCGTCATGAAGGGCACGGGCAAGCGATGACGCCGACGACGCGGTTCTATCAGGTGCGGGTCAAAAATGGCCTCGAGTGGGCACGGATCTGGATCACGAGCGACGGGTGCATCTCGATCGTCAGCGACTACGGAAACTTCGGGTATTGGTTTGGGTCGCCTGCGTGCGAGTTTCGGGAGTTCCTGGTTCGGTGCGGAGACGATTACCTGCAGAAAAAACTCTCCGATGGCAGGAAGGAGATTGACGCGCAGGCAACAGAAAAGTGTGCCAAGCGGCTCGTGCTCGAAGCGCGCCGCGCGCGCTCCCTCGATCGTCAGCCATCCCGCGACGAATGGGAAGCGTTGGCTCAAGTCGAGTGGTGCTCGGAATACTCGCGCTGTAAGTGGTACTTCGAGGAGACGCAGCTCTCGGGCGCCACTGAGGTGCTCCAATACCGCACCCCCATGAACGTGCAGATGTTCCTGAAGGTGCTGTGGCCGCTGTTCGTGGAGAAGCTCGAGGCGGAGCTAGCGGCCGAAGCGGAGCTTGCTCACCCGGGGTTTACGGACTGATGATCCGTGTGGGAAGCAAGCCGACGCCCATCGAGCGGCTAGTGTTGGCGCGACTTGCGCGCGGAGAAGATCCGGCTCCGCATCGACTGCGGGCGCGCGTCGATCTTCAGGCGATCGGGCGGCTGCGCAAACGGGGCTACGTCAACTACGGCTACGTGGAGGGAGATCCGAAGCCTCGGTATTACCTGACCTTGCGAGGGCAAGAGATTGTAAAATGAAAAAGCCCAGCCGTCTCGAACGCGCGGTCATCCGAGCCCGCGAAGCTCTAAAGCTCGGTGAAGAGCGCCTGCTCGAGAGGCTCCGCGTGGCCCAAGAAGCGCTCGGCGACGCTTGCTCGCACCCGCAAACCTTCAAATACCAGTGGCAGACGCGCGGTTCCCTCGCGAACTTCGTCACGGGCGAGCGCTGCAAGCTGTGCGACAAACGGCGGCCTTTTGCGGGTCGCGGCCGCTGGCAGAAGGGGCACTGAGGGCGATGCCTCAAGAAATTGACCCCATGCTCACAGCCGGGATACCCTCCGGGTCATGGTGCGTCCCCGCCTGCGGTCCAATCGCCTCCCTGTTGCCCCTCCGCCTCTTCGCCACCGGGCGCATGCTCCGTCCGGCGCTGCCCGGGAGAGCTCGCTTGAGCGCGTGCGGCGCATCGCCCGCGAGCACCGAGCCAAAGAGAGGCCATTCGATCCAGAGAAGCGGGGAACCTGGAAGGGATCTTCCCGAGATCTCGTCGTGAACCCCACCCGCGCTCGCCGCGGCGACAAGCACGGTCGCGAAACGGACGAAGAATTTCTGGTCATTGAAGAAACGGACTCCAATGAGGCCGGTTACATCTTCATCAACCCAACGGACTACCCGCAGAGTCGGCATCACGGCATCGGCTCGCGCACGAAACTCTTCGGATTGCACTTCGGGGCGTATGGCTGGACCAAGGTGCTTGTCTGGTCGGATAGCCTGGAAGACGCGCTCGAGGAGGCTGCCGGGTGGCTCGCTGACCATGCGCCCGGGATCTTCGTCGACCAAGAAAATCTCGCAGAGCTCGAGAAAGAGGCTATCGAGGAAGCTCGCGAGGAAAACCCGGACGCTGACGACGAAGAACTCGAGCAGATCGTCATGGATTCGGATTCGGCCCATACCGATCTCACGTACACCGAGTCCGGGTACATCGCGAGCTATGAATGGGGCATCGGCTTCGACAGCGAGAACCAGGGGACCGACAACGAGTTCTACAAAGTGGCGCTCGAGGCTTCGAG